>JACLAC010012780.1_pt1 | contig 24357 bp, 21 predicted proteins | sample 8027881 | NCBI WGS metagenome assembly JACLAC01 (sample SAMN15725517, study PRJNA655200) | protist metagenome | isolation source: fluorescence activated cell sorting (FACS) single amplified genomes of... | place: Spain: Blaines Bay Microbial Observatory, Mediterranean Sea | collected 2016-01-19 | reverse complement strand
GTCCAGAAGAGGTTGGAGATACAGATAGTGATGGTTTCTTGGATTCAGAAGACAAATGTCCAGAAGAGCCAGAGAACAAAAATAATTATCTCGATTTTGATGGTTGTCCGGATGAGCCACCGAGTAAGGTTCGAATCGTAGGCAACCAGATTGTAATTGAAGACAAGATTTATTTTGAGAACAATCGTGCAGTAATTTTGGAGAAGAGCTTTAACCTCTTGAATTCAGTAGCAGAGGTATTGCGAGCCTACCCAAAAATACGAATCCAAATCGCTGGACATACCGATTCTGTCGGATCTGATCGATACAATCTTCGCCTTTCCCAGAAACGAGCGAATTCTGTTCGTCTCCATCTTATTGAAAAGGAAGCCATAGAAGCAGATAGATTGGAAGCGAAAGGGTTTGGAGAAACCGAATTAATTGTTAGCCCTGAAAAAACCCCAGAGGATAAAGAGCAAAATCGTCGGGTAGAATTTCATATTTTGGAGGGATTGGAATGATGATAGCACTGGTCTTATGGATGGGATGTGAAGAACCTCCCACCCCTTCTCCCACATACCAAACGACCAAACAAGATACAGGAATATCAGACACAGGTAGTTCTGATACGGGCGATACTTCTGTTGAAGACACAGCAGAAACAGAGGTTGTTGCGCAAAAAATCCACTTCAAAACAACCAATATATCTTGTGAAGAATTATCCAACTTTGCCATTTCATTGACCCAAATTACACCTGGGGGATTGGAATTGGAAGCAGATGACGATGATGATGTTCGAAATGATTTGCTTGCAAATGTTGATTTGGAATATCTTCGGATCGATGCCAACTCTTTTTTGGATTTGGAAAAGGATGATCTCAATCCGAGCAAAGGTTGTATTTTCTCGATCGATCTGCCGACAGATATTCCCATCAATCTGCAAGATATTGTTCTGTTCGGCGAAGATGATGACATTGGAACCGGTGGAATGTGGTCTTTTTACGCGATTACATTGATTACCAATGAAAAGATCGCCTGTCAAGATCCGACATCAGAGTTGATCTCTTGTTCCTTGGTTCCACAACCTCCGATGTCTGAAATGGATTACACAACGACAGATCCTACATTGGAGGATGGAGATATCTATGTCTGGATGTCTGATTCCTATCTCAGCTATACAACCGGAACTCTCTCCCCTTCTCTCTTGGGCATGGGTTTTCAAAATGGTTGGAATTTGGCAGAGGTGTCTGGAGGGACAATCGATGTTGCAGAGAATCTACAGCCGGAAATGCGTGTTGATGATGTCGATATGATGCCTCTTTCCATCACACTCTCTGATCTCATACCAGAATATGCGATGTCATTGTCGATCGAAAATGATTGGAGCAATAGTGTATGTGATATGACATCTACGCAATGCTATAAAAATCAGATCGGACTTCGACCGGCTTCTTGGATGATCTTTGGCACGACTGCTTCGAGTATTGGAGCATCCTATAAAAACCTCTATTATAATGGTTATGGTGTAAGTACCTTAACTGGTAGTCTAGAGCTACAGGTATGGGGAATTCCATCAAATGAATATTATTTTTCGGGCGACGATATTTTAACCGAATCGGATGAATTTTTGTTTTTCCAACAGTGGGGAGATTTTGTCGATGTTGCAGTCAAAGCTCCGATTGTATATAGCGATGGGATTTATTATCCGCAGGAGAATAAAGAAGAATGGGTTTCAAAAAACTCGACCCCAGTCGGCGCCTTTTGTCGTGGCACAGAGCGTGTGGTGTTTGTGTATTATGCAGCCGCAGATGAGATATCTGAAGTGCTATGGTATAAATTTTCAAATACAACACCAGGATGGAAGGTTTTGTATGGAACCCAAGAGCAAATCGATACATGGAGGTTTATGCTTCCTTCAACAATATCGACGACGGATTACACCAATATTCAGATCAGTGCAGGCTGCAGTGTTCCCGATTGGCAGTAAAAAGCAATCACCAATCCAAATTACGGGAATGAAACTAGATAACCATTGTGTTCGGGATGATGGTGATGTTTTTTTGAACCGCTTTGGAGAATTTTTGCCGTATGATTTTTTCTACATCGGTCATTTTGTATCTTGAAGAGACATGCATGATGACCAATTTTGTATCTGTGAAGGCTTCTTCATAGCAGAGCAAGTCATCAATATGCATGTGTCCTTGCTTTTGTGCCCGTTCAGATGAAACATCATCACCAAAGAAAGTGACTTCTGTTACGAGAATTTGGCTATCTAATATCGCAGGATTTCTCTCAAAAACATGATGTGTGGTATCTCCTGTGATGCTGATTAACGGTATCTTTTGATGGATGTGGATATCTTGACCCAATTTTTTCGCTTCTATAATTTTGTGTGAAGGTTGTCCTTGGAGTGCAGGAATAAGTTTCTTCTTTGTATGAAACAATGTGTATCCCATACATGGAACACGATGAACAGAGCGAAAAGGAACAACAACATGGTCTCTTGATATGGGGATCTCTTGGTTTTGTTGCACCCCAAGTATATCGCATTGCAATGCACAGCGACTGATCCCTCTCCAGCCATTTAGAATGTCCGTAAAATAATCGGTATGGATGTCTTCCATTACATATGTACTCTTTCCAGCACCGATCATCTCTCGTGTCGAGAGATGCTGTATGAAGCCGCTCATATGATCGGGATGCGGATGTGTAAAAAAAACAAATTTGGATTTGAAAGCATTTTTGGGACATATACCCAAATCAAAGATAATTTTATGCTTGGGCAATTGAATGCAGGTGTAGAATCCCCCTACACTGATTATATCTAAAGTTAGATTCCCGATCGTTATATTTTCGCCAGCTGTGGCGACAAGAGATTCGGTATTTTCTATGTGAGAAGACATGATGAGTATACAGACTATAGAATGGACAAGATTGCGATTGATGTGTAGACAACCAAAATTGTTTATGTGGACAGAAATGGAACGATTTTCCTCTCATATCGCAAAAGTGATAGAAGGAACAGAAAAAAATATTCTCCCAAGTCGCAGCAATGATATCCACGAAGAGCTATTTTTGGCATGGTTTTGGACCCACAAAGGCCATGATTTGGATCCTTTCTACTGTGCAGATCTTGAGTCTAGAGCAAAAGCATTTCCATCACTTTGGCCGCTTGCAACGAGAATCCATATTCAGCAATCTCCCAGTAGAGAAGTACAAGCGAGACTCACATTATCTGAGCAGCAACTCCCCTTCTCTCTTCCCAATGTTCTTGATGAGATACAAGTCGAAGTGATTGCGTCAGGAGATATGGTATTGAATGCACTGCATGTTGATTGGGTACGGAAGCTGGCCAAACATACTTTGGATGCTTTGGTATTGGATTGTCGGCATTTGGGGCTATGGTTTGAACCCATTTTGGACACTCTACCAGAGAAGCTAATACGAAAGGCTCTTCTTCGGATTCCACGAGCAAGAAAATTACAGGATGGATCATTGGGGTTGGCCGCCTATTATGCGTGGCGATTAAATATGCCGACAGATCGTTATTTAAAACAAGCAGGAGAATCTGATCATGATTTTTTTGCGCTTGCCTGTACAGTATCGAAATAGCCCAATACCCGAAGACACGATTGTTTGTTATGTGTTCATGTGGAGGATCTTATGTATCATGATTACCTAATCTTGGGTGGTGCAGGATTGGTGGGTCTACAGGTATGTCGACACATCATTATGCGCCTTGAGCCCAGAAGAATAGTATTGGCTTCACTCAAGCAAGGTGAAGCAGAAGAAGCGTGTTCCAAATTAGAAAAAGAGTTTGGAGATCGTGTTGCTTTTGTAGCGGAATCCGGGAATTTATTTGTTCCAACAGAACTCTCAAATGAAAGTCGTGGAGAATTGTTGCAAAGTTCTAAAACCAGAAGAAAGCTTCTTGGTGCTTTGTATGATACTTTTGAAGATGCATACGCAGACAATCATTTGGTTCATATGATACGAAAGCATCGTCCAGAAGTCATTGTGGATTGTGTGAATACCGCGACAGGGATTTCCTACCAAGATGTTTTTGATGGTGCGGCCAAGGTTAGAGGCTGGATATCGAAAGAGGGTTTTGATTCGCAGGGTGTTATCGATCTCGAAGCATTGCTGCTATCACAAACCGGACCCCAATTGATACGTCATGTGCGTTTTGTGCATCGTGCGACGACCGAATATCAGACCAGACTTTATCTCAAAGTAGGAACCACTGGAACCGGTGGAATGGGTTTTAATATTCCATATACCCACAGCGAGGACAAACCTTCGAAGAAACTTCTGGCGAAGAATGAAGCAGCTTTTGGACATACAGGATTGCTATTTCTGCTTGCTCGAACACCCAATGCTCCGATTGTCAAAGAAGTGAAGCCGGCAGCGATGATTGGTTATCGTGGTGTGCGTGTCCAAACAGTCAAAGATAAGCACGGCAATGATTTCCTTTTTGCCCCAAAGACAATGAAAATTGGAAGTGGATCCCTCAAATTGCGAGAGGATCAAGCTTCATATACGCAAAGCCGATCATTTACCGTTCCGGTAGTCGACACCGGAGAGAATGGGGTTTTTACGAGGGGTGAATTTGCAGCCATAACCGCACTTGGCCAGATGGAGTATATTACACCAGAGGAGATCGCCAAAACGATCGTCATGGAGATCCGCGGATCCAATACCGGGAAGGATGTCATCAGTGCGATGGATGCAAGTGTTCTCAATCCTTCATACAAGGCTGGATTGCTTCGCTCAGCGGCTCTAACCGATCTGTCGATGGCGGAGAACAACAGCGAACTTCCTTCTGTTGCGTTGGGTCGCTTGGGACCTCCAGAACTGTCAAAATTGCTTTTTGAGGCCTATCTTTTTAAGTATGCCCACAAATCTCTCGGTGCTGCGGTATCGGACAGACAATCGAATCAAGAAATTGCCAAAAATCTTGAATCAATTCTTGAGAAATCTGGTGTTGCTGGTGTGGCTCCTTCTATTGGTATCCCCATACTGATGTCAGATGGTGAGAGTATTTTGCGAGGACCCAATATTAATGTCCCTGAGCTTGTGGGTCACAAGGAAACTGTTTCCTTGGGAGATCAAGAGCAATTGGATCGTTGGGTGCGAAAGGGATGGATTGATCTTCGACCCAAGAACATTGAGCTGTGGCGCTCTCGTTTCGCCAAGATGCTACAGGCGCGTGCCATTTTGCGAGATATGGGTTCAGCTTCTGCAAGTATTCGTACCTTCATGGGTGATTATTTTGAGATTGGAGAGGTTGTCGCCTGGATTTTCAATAACGAGCTGGGTGGATACAGAGTAAAATAATCTGTTTTCCAATTATCCATATCATGTACATTTAAGGAGAAATGATGCTAACAACAATACTTCTTAGCCTATTGGCCTGTTTGGGAGAAAAGAATAATACCGAAGCGAGTAGTGAGCCTTCACAAGAGCCTTCCCCAACCCAAGAGCCAGAATCTACAGAGCCCAGCGAGCCTTCAGCACCTGTTGGTACAGACAATGATGGTGATGGTGTAACAGTCGAGGATGGAGATTGTGATGATGATGATCCGTGGACCAATCCCCTTCGCGATGAAGAAGGTTCTGATGGCATTGACAATGATTGTGATGGGATGATTGATGAAAAATGGGATGGTTTGACGATTGCCAGACAGAGTCCAGCAGGCGATCATACGTTGGTACATATCAATTCGGTTGGAAATATTATTGATGAGACCAGCTTGTCTACAGATTGTGCGCCAGCATATCTTTCCCATGCAGAGGAAGGATGGATATCCTCTGCTGGTGGTTCTATTTTGGGGGCACCACCCTTTCAGGTGGTGGAGATATCTGCACAAGGAGATTGCAATGTGCTGGCAGATTTTTTTGAAGATGAAGAGAACCCTGTTGTTCGTGGTGTGGTCTATCATCCGGATGGATATTATTTGGCATCTCGGTTGGGATCATTGATACGTATTGATACAGATGGAACCATATCAGAACTGGCATCATGGGGCTTTGATCCCAACGATGCTGCCAATTTCCAGCTTCACATTTGGAATATAGCCATTCATCCAATCACAATGGAAGTTGGTTTGTTTGGGCTTTTCGGTGGTTTTGCGACCTACACAGAAGAAGCGGGTTTGGCTATCCACAAACAGACAGATATGGAAAATCTTGAGGAATGGGATGGGTTGTATGCCTATTCCGGAACCGTTCTCACACAATCAGGTTGGATTGCTTTGGTGTTTGATTCGGCTACAGGAGAAACCAGCATTCGGGGCTTTGATTTTGACACAAAAACATGGAATCTTCGCGTACAGTGGGTTCGAGCCGATATATTTCCTTTGGATATCGCTGTAAATCGTGATGTCGATGATTTTTATATTACAGCCAATGCAGCGACATATCATACCGTATGGCGTGTTCGTGAGATCGATCAGTTTATTGATGATCTCTATAAATCCCCTTCCATGCCCGACTATACATTCCAGGGAATTGTCGATAACTACACGACTTTCTAAGGATCTATTTTGACAAAGGGATTGGTATTTTTTTCCGCCAAGGCGACATAAGAGAGGTGTCTCTTTCGAGAATTGCACGTTTCCAAGATGCGAAATTTCCTCCGTTATGAACACTGTTTAGTACAGCGTGTCCCATGTCGTGACCACCCTGTGCCAGCATGTACTCTATCCATGCCCATTTGACAGATGTTGATCGAAGCTGTGCTCTTCCCTTTGTTACCCGCAATCCTTTTTCGAGATACTTGAGTCTCTTTTGTACGACCTTGATTCCAGCAAAGGCATCAACATCCATGGGGGTATTTTTCTTGGGTACAAAAGGAGCAATGCCCAAAACCATGGGATGGATTTTTGATATATCGATACAAAAGCGGATCAGTTCTTCAATATCACTGTCATTTTCACCAGGTAGACCGAGCATCATATATACTTTTAAAAGCTTATACTTGTGTTCTGAAGCTTGTTCAGCACACGATATGAGGTGTTTCTCTAGTGTTCCTTTGGATATGGTTTTTCGCAATCGGTGGCTTGCTGCATCGGATGCAACGGTTAATGTTTTGTACCCACCCTCTCGCAACAGCTTTGCAATTATGGGTTTTCGCGCGATTCGATCTGCTCTTAGAGAGCTAACCCCTACTCCTTTTCCATTTTTGATCAATGCATCAAGGATTTGAGGAAGTTTTGGATGATCGGATATGGCAGCACCAACCAATCCAACTCGTGGCGCATAATCGGGAACCAATGATAATACCCGCTCGGGTGTAACCAATCGCATTCCACCATTGGTTGAGCGACGCATTACACAAAAAGTACAGGAACGATGACATCCCCTCTCCCCTTCTATGAGCATCATATTGCTGAGCTCTGCATCAGGGGAGATAATATGACTGCGTGCTGGCAGCATTTCATCGGATGCTTTGGCAATTACAGGAAGTTTTTCCTTATCTTCTTCCGGAATATAGGTGCCAGGTAAAGAACGAAGGGCAGAAAACCATTCATCTCGACTTGCATGAAAGGCACTTAAAAAAGCATCACCTGCGATCTCCTCAGCTTCTCCCAATAAAATGGCATCAACAAATGGTGCAGAAGGAAGAGGATTGGAAAACGTGAGTGGTCCACCCAAAATAATACGCGAATCGTTTCGTTCTTCACGAAGCGCAGGAATTCCAGACATTTCTAAGCATTGAATGAGTCCAGCCAATTCCAATTCATAAGCGAGTGAAATTCCAATTACAGGGAAGTGAGAAAGGGGGGTTTGGGTTTCATAACTGAGTAGAGGCCCTTTCCATTTTTTTGGATTGTCTGGTAAGAAAAATCTTTCAACAGACATGCCTGCTTGTTGCAGACGAGAGATAATCCATTGATAACCTAGAGAAGACATTCCAGCATTGTATGGACTGGGATAGAGCATTGCCACCCTATATCCACCTTGGCGAAAGATATTTCCTTTCTCTCGTTTTATTCTTTCTTTTATAAGTTTTCGTTCATTAAAGGACATATATTATTCGTTAATACACTATGATAAAATTAGAGAAGTTTAGGGAGAACAAATGATGTGGTTGTTAGGTCTTACAATGCTTTGGGCTGAAGAGAGACAAGAACTTGTGTATACAATATCACAAAATGGTAAAGAAATAGGACAAAGAAATGTTGTTATAACATATTTTCCTCCATCAAAGTCTACATCTACAGCATATAAAAAAGTAGAGTTCTTTTCAGATTGTACATTGAATATAGCCGGTAAATCTGTTCGTTATCAACAAAAAGGATTGGGACAATTTTCTGCTACGCGATCCAATTTTGTTATTAGCAATCAAATAGATGGTAGAACAATAGAAAAACAAGGAAAGAGAGATCTTAATGGTAACTGGACGGTGTTTAATATAGAAGAAGGGAAAGTTACAAAAGAAAAATATACTTCGATGGAGGTATATCTAACATCAATTGAGATGTTTATTCCTAAGATTTGGATGGATGGAGACAGACTGGATATTTTGATTATAGAAGGAGAGGATTCTATTGTACAAAACACTGTTTGGAACAGTGAAAAAGTGAAGATTGGTGATGAAAAAATCAAGGACTATATTGAACAATCAAATACTGCTTCGACAAATGATTTATCTATTTCTGATGTTAGAGATAAAGATGGAATTCTATTATTTACAAGTGTTCAAGCTTTGGGAACAGATATATCGTTTGCTTTACGATCAATCCCCAAAGATATTAATTATGGCGAGTTAAAAGAAGAAAATACGTTTTCAGGAATAGAAGAACAGGAATTGTAGGAGAAAAGTTTTCATGGATTTGGTTTTGGTGACAAGTAACAATGCTCTATATGAGCAATTAAAACCAAGTATATCCCAATGGGGATATCGTGTAATATTGGGAAGAAACAAAAAAGAAGCGTTGTCCTTGTTGAGTACAGGTGGAGCACCAATTCTTGCTCTTATCGATGAATGTATAGATGAAGACAATGGGATCTCGATTATTCGTAGTTTGCGAAGAAGAGCACAAGCGCAATATCAATATTTGATCATGCTCTGTACCTGTAATGGACAAAATGAACTTCGCTCTTTGCTATTGGGAGCAGATGCATATGTTCCAAAGCCGATAGAATTATCTATTCTTCGTGCCAAGATGCATGTTGCACGAAGAATTATGTCCAAACACCAGCAAGCGAGACAAAGACAAGAAAAATTATGGAATCAGGCCAATATTGATCCTTTGACAGGAATTCCCAATCGAAGAGCGATCGTAAAGTCATTGGAGAAAAATCATATGCTTTGTTCCCAATATGAACAACCTCTTGGTATTATGATGATAGATCTAGATCATTTTAAGCAAATAAATGATGGTTTTGGACATGATGGTGGAGATATTGTATTGAAAGAAGTCAGTCGTCGAATGCAGCAGTGTATTCGCAGTTCTGATATGATAGGAAGATTTGGTGGAGAGGAGTTTCTTGCTATCATTCCCAATGGAACAGTAGAAGAGCTTCGTGAAATTGCAGAAAGAATACGAATATCCATATCAGAAACCCCGATTACAACAGATGATTTTGTTATTCCTGTAACCTGTAGTATTGGTGTTGCTGTTCTGTTGGACTATGAAAAAGAGGATGTTGAAGAAATTCGGCAACGAGCAGATAAGGCTTTGTATGTAGCCAAAGAAATGGGTAGAAATAAGGTGATTGCTTCTTGGACTCTTTTTGACTCGGACGAAGATTTCGATAAAGATAAGACAGTAATATAACAGTGTTTGGTTTACCTATAAAGGTGATAATTGATGTTTTTGGTCGTATTTATTTTTATTAATAAACAGTGTTTGTTTTTATGATAATAAAAGAAGGCTGGAAACAAATCAGGAAAGGAGAGTATCAAAAAGCTCGAGAGATCCTTCAGCAAGCCCATCGTATCCATCAACAACATCCGATATGGCACTCTGTGACACACCTCTCACTGGCGGCTACATATCCAGGTTCTCCAAAAAAAATAATAAGGGAGCTGTTCTTGGGAATTTGTGCACCATATGCAACACAAAGAGAAAACCGAAGAAAAAATCACACAAAAAAAAGGAGGAAGAAAAAATAACAACAATTATCAACCCAGATATTACTTCAGAAATTCTATATAAAGAGAAGAGAAAATGGATTGTCGATCGCTAGAAGTTTCAATCAGCGTGGATTTGTATATGTTCAGATTCTATTTCTCGTCCAGGAAAAAATATCTGATTATTGATTGCGGGATCGAAAATCCTTCATAAACTCAGCAAGAGTTTGTGCGCTGTTCAAAGAACAAGCATTGTACATAGAAGCACGAATGCCACCAACTGAGCGATGACCTTTTAATGCCAATAGTCCTTCTTCCTGTGCCTCGTTAATAAATACCGACTCAAGTTCGGTATTGGCTATTCTCCATGTGATATTCATCAAGGAACGAGAATCTTTGGCAGCATGTGGTGTCCAAAATTCTGAAGAATCAAGCTCATCATAAATTAATGTTGCTTTTTCTTGATTTTTTTGCGCAATGCCATCGATACCACCTTCTGCTTCCATCCAAGCAAACATACGTTCCAAAGCAAAGATCCCAAAAGTATTGGGTGTATTGAACATGGAGTTTTTATTTGCCATCAGCGCGTAGTTCAGCATGGAAGGTATACCACCTTCTCTTTTGCTATCGTTTTTTTGGCTTTGTTCTATCGCCCATGGAGACAGTATAATAGCCGTTACTCCACTTGGGCCTAGATTCTTTTGTGCACCAGCATAGATGACATCAAAACGAGAAACATTGATGGGTCTTGAACAAATATCACTAGACATATCGACAACGAGAGGTACATCGGTTTTTGGAATATGGTGATATTGTGTTCCATAAATGGTGTTGTTTGACGTGTAGTGAACGTATTTTGCATCTGTTGTAGAAATGGTTGCAGGAACACTCTTATGGGTCTCATCTTGCCATAAGGATATACTTTTCGAACATCGTTTGGCTTCTTTGAGCGCTTTTGTAGACCATGTACCGGTCATTAGATATGCTCCTTTCTCGGTGGGAGAAAGAAGATTTAGTGGAAGCATATAAAATTGTAGACTGGCTCCACCTTGCAAAAAGAGAACTTCATATTCCTCAGGTATGTTGATTAAATTACGAAATCTTTTTTTGGCGGAGTTGATAACGGAATCAAAGTCTGGACTGCGGTGTGATATTTCCATAATGCCAGCTTGACAGGATCGAAATTCAGGAAGGGCTTCTTGTAATTCATGAATTACGGATAATGGAAGTGCTGCTGGACCAGCAGAAAAGTTATGGCTACGTGGCATGTTGATTCCTTTGACTTTATGTTGTTATTGACACAGAGAATATATCTTCATCATTCTCTAATCTCTCTATGACTGTTTGGGTGGGAACTTCTACAAGATGAATTTTTGCGCAGGCAGCTTTTCCACCAGAGAACAATATGTTTTCCATTTCTTGAACATTGTGATTGGCTTCTCGCAAACGCTCCAGAACTCTTGCCAGAACTCCTACTTTATCCTTATGTCGAATGGAGATCAAAATGTTTGCAGGACTACTTTTCGCAAGATTAACACAGTTTTTGACAACTCCTTTGTCTCTTAGGGTCCGAATAATTGTAATTACTTCTTCAGCAACCGCATTGGATGCTTGTTGTGTACTTGCTCCAATATGATGTGTTCCATATACAGAAAGATTTCTTGTAATCGGAGTGGAAAAATCAGCGATAGAAGAAGAAGGTTCTCCGACAAAAACATCAAAACCAGCGCGAAGTCCTTTGCTTTCAATCGCTTCCAATAAAGCATTTTCATCAACAATTCCACCTCTAGAGGTATTCACAACATAGGCCCCATCACAAAGTTCTTCTAAAACCTCCGAAGAGATAATGTTTCTTGTGGAATCATTGAGTGCCAGATGTACAGTCAGAGCGGTTGCATTTTGTGCGTCTTCTTTTGGAGACGAAGAATATTTGACACCCAATTCTTCCGCCTTTTGGGGAGAGAAAGAGCGACTCCATACTGATATATCCATACCAAATGCTTTTGCTCGATGTAGTACTTCGAATCCACAAGAACCCATACCAATAATGGCGAGTTTTCCTCCAAAGAGACCATTTGCCTTTGCATACTCTTTTTTGTTCCATTGTCCTTGACGTAACGAGGTTGCATTGTCTGAGATGCGCCTATCCAAATTTAGAAGATGTCCCATGGTAAGTTCTGCTACTGCAATGGCATTTTTACCCGGACAGTTGGCAACATAGATGCCTTTTTCAGAAGCGTACGAAACATCGATGGTGTTTGTACCTGCACCCGCTCGAATAATTAGCGAAAGCGATGAAGATGCATCGATATGTTCTTTTCTTACTTTTGTTGATCTGACAACAAGTATTTCAGCTCTTTGTTCTTTGATGGCTTGTTTGAGCCGATCATCGGATAAAGAAGCATCGGCAACAATGTTAAATCCCATATTTTTTAGAGATCGGTGTGCTTTTTCTGATAATTTGTCTGCAATAAGTATATTCATAAATTCCTCCACATTTGCAAAATATCATGCATGAATCGATCTGTTAGAATAGATATAGATATTGTTACAAAGATGTACTTCTTTTTTTCTTTGGTATGTGTGTATGGCACGAATGCTTATAGTTGATGATGAACCGTTAATACGAAAACAAATTGCCCGTATTTTGGTCAAACAAGGACATGTTGTTCAGCAAGCTTGTAATGCTGAAGAAGCGCTCAAATTTGCTGGTGAAAAGGTATTTGATCTGGCTTTGGTTGATTATAATCTTCCTGAAAAAGACGGTTTGTATGTACTTCAATCTCTACGAGAAATTCAGCCAGGATGTCTTCGAATTCTGATTACAGGAATGTTGAATCTACATCTTGCTGTACATGCAGTTAATTCTGGTGAAATCTCACATGTTGTCGAAAAACCTTTTAAGCCGATGGAGCTTCTAAAAGCAGTGGAAGCTTCATTAACGGCAAGAAAAAGAATGGTAGAGGTGGCTCGTGTACAGCAAGAAATTGCCAATGATGAAGAGCGAAAAATCCTCGACGATTGCTTAAATGATGACAATATCTCTTTGGCTTTACAACCCTTAATCAATGGTAAAGAAGGTCATGTAGAAGCTTTTGAAGCGTTGCTTCGAAGTCAACATCCTGTTTTAAGTGGGCCTCTATCTGTAATACGAGCAGCCGAGAAACACGAGAGTCTCGATCGATTGGCGGATATTATTTTTCGAAAAGCAAAAGGATGGTTGGAAACCCTACCAGGAAATTTTCGTCTTTTTATTAATATTCATCCAGATGAACTTGCCGATCCAGAGGGTATGAAAAATCGATTGTCGATTCTACAGCCCTGGGCAAATCGAGTTGTACTTGAGATCACAGAGAGATCAAGATTACAAGCGATTGCATCGTGGGAAGAAACTCTCGATTCCATTATTCAAAAAGGGTTTATGGTCGCTGTCGATGATTTGGGAGCTGGGTATAGTTCTTTGAGTGTTCTTGCCGATCTTCAGCCCAAATACATAAAAATGGATATGAGTATTATTCGAAATGTACATCTTGAGCCTCGAAAAAGACGATTGATTGAATTGCTTTGTAAGTTTGCGGAAGCCACTGATGCTATGATTGTTGCGGAAGGTGTAGAAGTAGAGGAAGAGATGAAGACTCTGATCTCTTGTGGAGCGCATTTGTTACAAGGCTATTATTTTTCAAAGCCACAACTCGCCATTAATGATGTTTCCAATACATATAAAAAGATCTGGAAGTTGTAATTATGGACATTTTTGCAGGTAGCTCACAGTATAAGAGTGCTCGATCTCCTGTGGTTACTATTGGTAATTTTGATGGTGTTCATCGGGGTCATCAACTCTTGCTTACGCAGCTAAAGGCGGAGGCTGAAAAGAGAAATGCTCCGAGTTGTGTGTTTACTTTTGAACCTTCACCTCGTTCCATTCTGTCACCCCATCGGGTCCCAAGAATAGCGCCTTGGACGCAAAAAATTAAATTGTTACAGGATTTTGGTATCGACCAGCTGGTGTTGGAAAGATTTTCTATTCCTTTTGCCAAGCATCCATCCAGTTGGTTTGTGCGGGAAATCATCCAAAATCGTTTGCACACCAAGGCGATGGTTGTGGGGTATGATTTTCGTTTTGGAAATGCTCGTTCAGGAACTGTTGAGACCATTCAAAATATTGCTCCAGAAATCGATCTGGTACAGATGTCAGCTCTTTCCGAAGCTGATTTGGTCGTGAGTTCTTCTGAAATTCGAAAAAAAGTCGCAGAAGGGAAAATCGAACAAGCGAATACATTATTGGGTCGACCATATTCTATTGAGGGCGTAATTGTTGCTGGGGAAAAAAGAGGAAGAAAGCTTGGTTTTCCAACAGCCAATTTGCAAAGTGATTATGAATTGATACCAGGGTCTGGTGTATATGCTGTTCGTACTTGTATTGACAAAGGCAAATGGTATAATGGAATTGCAAATTTGGGCTTTAATCCGACTTTTCAGGGACAAAAATTTAAAATAGAGATTCATATCTTTGATTTTGATAGAGATGTATATGGTTGTGATATGGATGTTCAGTTTTTACATCGAATTCGATCCGAAAGCCGATTTGATTCTGTAGAAACGTTAATACATCAGCTATCATTAGATGTAGAGAAAGCAAAAGCATTACTTCGGAGTTGAAGAAGAGAAAAATGGAGAAGATATGCTGAATTTATTATTGTTGCTAGAGGTTGATGCCCAAGCTTGTGAAGGAAGTGCAAGCATTGTCATTAACGAGTTTTTGGCCAATCCAAGTTCAACAGATTCCGGTCACGAATGGGTAGAACTATTTAACAAAGGGTCTGAATCGGTTGATATCTCTGAGTGGGTATTGGAAGGAGGAACCAGCTCATATTCAGAGATCGTACGAATTCCGATTGGAACAGTCATTGAACCTGGAAGATATTATTTAATTGGTGATGAGTATGTCACTGGAGATTGGGGTGCGCCATTGGACTTAGAAGTCACAATGACGCTGAGCAATGCTTCATCAAATACAGATTCAATACGGATTTTGGATTGTAATGATGTGGTTGTCGATACTGTTGTGTATGGGAACTCGCAAAACTCGACCGATCCATGGGTAGATGATTTTGGTAATGTCCCAACCTCATTTGCTCCCAAACCTGTATCTGGAAAAAGCAATGCTCGCATTCCCAATGGTTATGACAGTAACAATTCAGGATTGGACTTTGTTGCAACCAATCCTTCTCCAAAATCGCAAAATGGTGGCGGTGGTGGATCTACAGGTGGTTCTTGTGATTCCAATTCGGGTGTGGTTATCAATGAGTTTGTATCTGATCCAGCCGGCTCAGATACGGATAAAGAATGGGTAGAGCTCTTCAATACTTCCAACCAAGATTTGGATCTTTCCGATTGGAAATTGGAAGGAGGGGCGAGTAGCTATTCTACACTTGCAAGTGTTCCGGAAGGAACAATCTTATATTCTGGTGAATATCTTTTGATAGGCGGCTCTTTGATTTCTGAGGATTTGGGGATCGATGCTGATGTAGAGATGTCTGGTTCACTGGGCAATGCTTCTTCCAATGCAGATGCCATACGTATTGTTGATTGCAATGATAATATTCTCGATACCGTAATATATGGAAATTCTTTAAATGAAACCGATCCATGGTTGGATGATTTTGGTAATGTCCCAACCTCATTTGCTCCCAAACCAGGTTCTGGACAGAGTGTTGGTAGAGTTCCGAACGGTGTTGATACCAATGTATTGGAAGATGATTTTGATACTTTGAGCTTTGTTTCTCCAAGAGAAGCCAACGATATTACCCAATCTTGTGACGGCGCGTTTGATATCAAAATTAATGAGTTTCTTCCCAATCCAGATGGTGATGATGAAAGCTATGAATGGATAGAACTATACAATACAGCATCACAAAATGTAGATCTTTCTGGTTGGGCATTACAGTGGGGAACCAGCTCATATGGAAGTTCTTTTACCTTGCCAGAAGGAACAACCATTGCTGCCAATTCATATCTTTTGATCGGTGGAGAATCGGTTACAGATACGGATATAATGGTTCCAATAGATAGTGATTTATCTATGGGTGCAGCATCATCAAATGCAGATTCTTTACGTCTTCTTCATTGTGGTCCAGGTGTATCGGACACTGTTATTTATGGTCCAACATCAGACGAAGGTACTGCAGAAAATACAGATGGTTGGAAAGAAGATGATGGGATTGTCTCGAGTTTTATTGCTCCCAAACCAGTGTCAGGAATCAGTATATCGCGAAGAATAGATGGTTCGGATAGTGATGTCTCGGGTATGGATTTTATGGTTAGTGTGACAAACACACCTGGAGAAGCCAATCCTGAAGTACAGTGTTTTGAAGACAATGGAACCATAAAAATCAATGAGATTTTTCCCAATCCAGATGGAAGTGATTCTGGTTCGGAGTGGATAGAGTTGTACAATACAGGTACAGAAGCGGTTCGACTTGACAATTGGAGTATTGAAACCGCATCGAGTTCGTATTCGACTCGATTTATTTTTCCAGCAGAAATCACCATAGAGCCAGGAGATTTTTTCCTGATAGGTGAGGAGCTTGTTCCTTCAGAAGTTGCAGATATCAATATAGATACAACATTAAGCTTGGGAAATGCATCTACAGGTTTTGATGGGGTTCGGTTAAAAGATTGTCCTGGGAATGTTGTCGATACAATCCTATATGCAAAAATGACCGCTGTGCCCTCTGAGGATGAGATCGAGTTTTTGGATGATGCAGGAGATGAAACCGTAGCCATTTTCCCTGATTCCGGTAAGAGTATTGGCCGATATCCAGATGGAGCAGATACAGACAACAATTTTACTGATCTGGGAAGCAATATGACACCCACGCCAAAAGCACCGAATATTCAAAGTTCGGATCAAGGAGGAGGACCTGGAGATGGAGTCGTAACGCCTGGCCAAGGCTGTGGACAAAGCCCATCTGCTGCAGAGCAGCCAAGCAAATGTTCCTATGTTTCAAGTTTTCCCAAGACCGCATGGCTTGTATTGCTTTTTGTACTGTTTAGACGAGAAGATTCCAAACAGTGATAGGAAAAAAAAGGTTCTGTGAAGAACCTGTGAAGAACCTGTGAATATACAGAGATAAATATATAAAAGACTGCCTTTATTCAAGGGTTTTGGAAAACATAAACTCTATGAATAACTATTCTTTTGGGGGTGGGTTTTGCCCTTCTTGTGGAGGTGGATTTTGTATATCAGGTGGATTTTGTCCTTCTTGTGGGGGTGGGTTTTGTCCATCCTTTGGGTTTTCTCCTTGTCCTTCTGGTGGCTGTTTTCCCTCTGGTCTTTGTCCTTTGGGTGCCGGCTCTCCTTCTGGTTGTCCTTGTTGTCCTCCTTCTTTTGGTGTTAATGGAGCATCAGGTGAAACAGGTCCGCCAATGGGACCAAAGTTCTTGATAGGACTACAATCGATTTCAAGATTGCTTATTTTTTCATATGGGATGAGTTGTCCTCCTTTTTCCAAAACGGCCAATCTTTCATCAACAGTTGGTTTTCCATCTTTGTTGTTGTCAACAAGGAGTTCCAATACGATGGGTTTTTTACTTTTTGGAACGAGAATACTGAAGTTGCCCTTTTTTTCTATATTTGCAACTGTTATGAGCCCACCCATTGTCTCTGTTAATGGATTTCCAGAAGGGCTTTGCTCTTGAAAAGGAACAGCACGAAGAACAAAAGGAGAATCACATCCTTCTCCATTACAAATAATCTTTCCAGAGAATGTGACATTGGGACGTTCTTTTAATTCCGCTTGTGTATATTTTGGTGGTGGATCTCCATTTCCACTATCATTTATTTTGATGATAATGGCTTTTTGAATGATTTCACCTGTTGCTTCAGGATATCCAAATTTTCCAGTAGGATTGTTGGGATTTTCTCCGTTTGGTCCTTTTGAAGGTTGCGCTGATTTCTCACCATTTGGTTGCCCTTGTTGGTTTGGCGATTGTTTTTGCTGTCCAGCATTTTGATTTTCTTGTTGATTCTCTACATTTTTCGTCGAGGTTGTCGCAGCGGGAGGTGGTTGCGGACATGCAAAAAAAATAGACCAAAAATATATATTCATACATCTTCTCCATCATGATCATGGTTTTCATTTGTGTGTAATTGGGAACCATATGAGGCACGGGTGAGTCGATCATTGATAGCAATACTTATGGAATCACCATAAGACTTTTTGGCAATGAGGACATCATGTCCTTCTTTATCTAGTCTGCGCAATTCTGCATAGAGTTTTTTTGCATATTCTCTATTTGATTGCTCTTCTAATATGGCGACTCGTTTTCCTTTTTGTCGCATTTTTTCTGCTTCTTTTTGTGGGTCATCACAAAGGAGAAGGGCTGTCATGGGTGCGTAGTGCGCTTTTAGAGTCCCAGGAGCAGGTGTTCTTGATGTTGTTAGCGGTCCGATCAACTCGGTAATATTTTCTTCTGAAATGGCTCCTGGACGAAGCAGAGCCGGACCTGCATACAGATCCACAATGCTACTTTCGACTCCAATATTACAAGGTCCTCCATCAAGAATAAAAAACTGTTCTCCAAATTCTTCTCGAACATGCTCTGCACATGTTGGACTGATTCTACCAAACCGGTTTGCAGAAGGCGCAGCAAGAGCACCTTGAAATTGATTCAAAAGCTCCAAAGTGAGTGGATGATTGGGAATACGAATGCCAATACTGGGAAGACCTCCCGTCATCTCTTGCAAAACATGTTCTTTTTTTTGCAGAATAAGTGTCAGTGGACCGGGCCAAAAAGTTTTGGCCAACTGATCTGCTTCGGGAGTCCAATGGGCCCATTTTTTTGCTTCTTCAATGGAAGCCACATGCGCGATTAAAGGATGCCCAAAAGGACGCTGTTTTGTAGCAAAAATCTGCCGAATGGCAAGCGGGTTGGAAGCATCAGCAGCCAAACCATATACCGTTTCTGTAGGAATTGCGATGAGCTTTCCTTGTCTGATAATTTGCAGTGATTTTTGGATATTTTTCATTTTGGTCAATTAGTGTCCTATAATTGTTTGTCCTTTTTACATAAATTGCTTATTTTTATTAGTGCAAGTCAAACCCAATGAGGTAATTCATGTCACTGAATAAAGTAATGTTAATTGGAAACCTTGGTCAAAAACCAGAGCTTCGTCAAACAAATAGTAATCTTGCTGTTACACGTCTGAGTGTAGCAACAACAGAAAATAGAAAAGGTCCAGATGGAACTTGGGGTAAACATACAGAATGGCACAATGTAACTGTTTTTGGAAAGCAAGCAGAGAATTGTGTACAGTTTCTGGATAAAGGTCGTCAAGTTTATGTAGAAGGTCGTCTTCAAACCCGAAAATGGCAGGACAAAGATGGTAACGATCGTCGCACCACAGAAGTTGTCGCATCAGATGTGCGATTTCTTTCGAACCGCGGTGATAGTTCTAGCAATTCTTCTAGCAATTATTCTTCCGGCGGAGGATACAATTCCGGTGGAAGTGGTTTTAATAACAACAATAACAATGATGGTTTCGATGATGGCGGCAGCAGCGATATACCTTTCTAGGTTTCATCTGAGATAACAAACGGTTATTAACTTCTGCAGAGAGTTCGGATATTTTTCATATATCCAGACTCTCTGTTGTTGTTTGATATCACACAAAAATAAGGAAAAGATGATGAGCCATATTGAAACACAAGCACAGCAAGAGTTTGATCGTTGGAGTGATGCAGGAAGAGCTGAATCAATGGCTAGAGGTCATCATTCAATGACAATACAGTGTCTTAATCAGTGGGATCTATCAACAATTGAGACAGCGCTGGATATCGGCTGTGGAAACGGTTGGGCAGTTCGAGAAATGTGTGTTCGTGGTGCAAAAAAAGGAGTGGGTGTTGATATTTCACCAAAGATGATTGAAAGAGCGCGGGAACAAGCACAATACAACGAAGAATATCATACTGCTTCTGCCCAGAATTTGCCTTTTCCCGATAATCATGTCGATCTGATACTCAGTGTAGAGAGTTTGTATTATTACGAAGATCCTTCTATTGCTTTGCAGGAGTGGTTCCGTGTTGCAAAGACGGGCTCCAAACTTGGAATACTGATTGATCTTTTTCAAGAGAATGAAGGCAGTCATGCATGGGTAGAAGCTCTATCTATTCCTGTGCATTTGTTGTCCATTTCAGAGTATACAAATTTGTTAAAAAAGGCTGGATGGAGTAATCCAGAGCACCAATTCTTTTACGATCACCGACCAAGAAAAAAACGCGAAGATTTCTCTCCAGATCCATATTGGCCAAGCTATGAATTGTATCTTCGATTTAAACAGGTTGGTTCTCTTTGTCTTCTCGCAGAGAAGTCATAGATTGTTATAGTTTTTGTGGTCCATATTTACGATATCGAGGGCCTGCAGAATCGTGACTGTGTTTATTTCTATCAGAAGTCGTATAGCGATCGGAGTATTGTTTCATGATGGATTGTGTAGCCTTGTCATGTTCCAATAGGAAGGCCATATCATGTGCAAACTCTATTGGACCTTCTTTGGGTATGTGCGTGCCTTTTGGAAACACGACAATCCCACTGGGTGTGATGAAAGGAAAACGTTCCTCATCCGCATCACGATCCTCACCTATAATGGTACCAGCTTCCACAGTACAGTTCTTGTCGAGTATTACACGTGTAATCCTTGCCTTTGAGCCTATATCACATCCGGAAAAGAAAATACTGCCTTCCACAATCGATCCTGCATGGATAAAACAGTCATATCCAATGAGACTTTGAATCATTTTGTCACAAGATATGATAGAACCTTCACAGATCAGTGAATCAACAATATCGACGCTGCTAAAATCGCCGGCATGTTTCACAAATCGTGCAGGGGGATAGTCTCTTTGTGATGTGCGAATTCTCCATTCTCGATTGTACATATTTAGAGCGGGTAATGGCGAGCGCAATTCCATATTGGCTTGGTAGTAGCTCTCTACAGTTCCAACATCTCTCCAGTATGGGAAAGCATATTCTGGTTCGCCAGGAATCTTGTTTTTGGAAAAATCATATATTCGAACATCTGCGCCATCTTTAACCAATTTGGGAATAATATTATGCCCAAAATCGTGACCTGATTCAGGATCTTCAGCATCTTGAATCAGTGCATCTTCCAATACTCTTGTTCGAAAAAAGTAATTTCCCATACTCACCAAGGCTTTTGTAGGATCGCTTGGCATGGGAGCAGGATTTGCTGGCTTTTCTTGAAATCCAATGATCTGATTGTGTTCATTTACCTGAATCACACCAAATTGATGCGCTTCTTCGATCGGAACAGGGAATGCCGCTACAGTCAGATCTGCATTGTTCTCTCGATGGGCATCTTCCATTTGATCAATGGCAAACTTGTAGATATGATCACCACCAAAAATGGCAACATGATCTGGGCGCATATCACGAATAAGATTGAGATTTTGGTAGATGCTATCTGCGGTTCCACGATACCAGTGGTCACCAACGCGCATTTGCGCAGGAACCACTTCAATCCGTTCAAACATCCCTTGTAGATGCCAATTTCTATTTAGATGTGAGATAAGACTACTGGCCATATACTGTGTCAGCACAAATATATTTTTGTAACCAGAGTTGACAAAATTGGAGAGCACGAAGTCGATGATCCGATATCGACCACCAAAAGGGACCGCTGGTTTTGCTCGGTGACATGTAAGTGGAACCAATCTAGACCCTTTTCCTCCAGCCATAACCATTGCGAGTGTTTTGCGCATATTGACCTCCATACATCGATGATTTCCGATTGTTGCCTTTTCGAGCCTATAGTAATGCAAAAGAAAGATCTAAGATGTGACAGTTTTGTCCCTATTCACAGGGAGGAGGAACAAAAGCGATGCCATTGTTCCATTCTTCACATTCATCAATAAGCCCAAAACCAGATCCCCAATCATCGGCTCGTACGACCAGAGCATCTGCTCCTTGTATCGCTCCATATGTGGTTTCAAACTCTACAGAAGCCCCTTGCTGGCCAGCTTCTATTCTTTCTTCGGTCAAAGAAGTTGCAAGAAAGAGGAGAGAATTACCATCTTGTCGATACAAAGACATCGGGATTTGATCGCGTATCGAGTCAAAACCTTGGTTGTGAATGGCAGCGGCTACACGTACAATCCCATCACTCACGCACTCTGCGTAGCAGATATCTGATATCTCTGCAAAAAGATCGATAGCGAGTGCATCTTGGGTTGGTCGTGCACGATAGACGTTGTGTTTGAGCCAAGGTGCTTCTGGTTCACGAGGAACGGATCCATCGGGGTAAATATTGGTGACAGCAAAGTCATGTACATTCCATGTGGGTCCACTTTTTGCCCATCCTTCTCCCAAATGCCCAAAGATGGTTACTCCAGCCCATCCATTTGGATTTGTTTGTCGAAAATTGTTGCTGGATATGGCAATTTCTGCAGAACCATCATTGTCCAAATCGGCGACAATTGGGTACTCAAAGATGGTTCCAGAAGCATGTCCAGATTGTGAAAAGAGTACACTTCCTTGGCTTCCATCAAAGATATAGAACTGATGCTCATCGGCAAATAGTGCTTCATAGGCTCCATCACCATCGACATCGTAACCGGAACACGCAGCCAAACCAGAAGAGTCTGTAATACTTGCTGACCATCGTATGGTACCATCGAGTTCAAACATGTTGAATATACTGCTGGAAGCCCAAGCAATCTCTGCGTCTCCATCGCCATCAAAATCTGCAACACAAGGCGGACCAGGCTGACCGGTTCCTGCTGAAACTTGTCGTATCAAGCTTCCATCATGATTGTATATGGCGAGATATCCCGATCCTACCATGGCTACTTCTCCAAAATTATCTCCATCTGCATTGAGGATTGCAGTCCAATGTCCGTAGTCTCCCGCGATGGGTGATGTCCATAGTGTATTTCCATTGGCATCCAGGCATGTATTTCCGATAATCACTTCTTGACGTCCATCGAGATTGATATCGCCAACCGCAGGCATTCTTCCTATCATAAAAGAAGGCAGAAAGGTTTGCCAGATCAGCTCTCCAGTGCGGCCATCAATCACCGCATTGTCCGCGATGACTTCTGGAAAACCATCAGCAAAAATATCAGCGACAGTTGTATGAGGATAGGTGTTGTCTAAGAAAACAGGAGAAGTCCATTCGATTTCACCCGTGGCTCCATCAAAAGCAACCGGATGTTTATTTTGATCAATGGCGACAATCTCGATCGATCCATCTCCATCAACATCTGCGATGACAGGTCCTCCTTTCCAGTACAAACCCTCTTTCATCCAGTGCATAACCCCGCTTCAACATCTTCCACAACTGCCAAAGAACCGGATTGTGTCAAACTTGGAAAAACCTTTTTATCATCAAGGATGATCTTTTTGTTGTTCTGAATCATATACGTCAAAAAGTTGATCAATTCACTGCGATACAAATTTCTACCAAAAACCAGCCGAAACTGATCTTGCATATATTTGTCTTTCTCCGTTATCAATAAATCTTTTCTTTCATAAATTGATCCATGAATCGGTTTTGCTGGGTTTTCATCTGTTTCTCGGTGAAGCATTAATCCTTGCTTTGAAGACAGCAGTACATAACGAAGCTTCACTGTTTCTTGACGATCTTCTTCTTTTTTGATTTTATTGGCTTCAAAAGCCACTGCGATTGCACAAACATGGGAGCAAACTTTTGCTCGTGACGAACAAGAACAATCCCACTCTTCTTTTTCTATGCCCAGATAAATCTCATATTCTTCAGCATCCTCCAGAACAATAAACTCCCATTCTTGCTCGTCTTGATACAAAGAATATACAGAATTTGATATTTGATTGCCTTTTGCCCATGTTTTGGTTTTTGCGGCTCTCTTTATCTGCGTCCAAATAGACATATTTCCTCTCTGAAGATGAAAGAAAGCAAGCCAAACACAGAATTTTCTGATAACCTTCAAGGAGAAATTCCCGAAAGGTAAGAGTATGACATCTTTATGATCTGCATTGCTTTTGGAAAGTCTTGTCTATAACACGTTCTTTTTCGTATCTCTTATTTTTGAAACCAGATACAGATCATCCTTACTCTTTTTTTCCTTCCATATCCGTTATGATTCTTCTCTTTTTTTCCTGCATAGAATACGAAATTAAAGAAAAAGAAAATGTTACGACCGATTCGGCTGAAGAGTCTATTAACATTGAAATCATTCCTCCTTTGGATTGCACAGTCTCATTGCTTTCAAAACAAGATATAGCAAAAAATGAAGAAT
>JACLAC010018485.1_pt1 | contig 24382 bp, 18 predicted proteins | sample 8027881 | NCBI WGS metagenome assembly JACLAC01 (sample SAMN15725517, study PRJNA655200) | protist metagenome | isolation source: fluorescence activated cell sorting (FACS) single amplified genomes of... | place: Spain: Blaines Bay Microbial Observatory, Mediterranean Sea | collected 2016-01-19 | reverse complement strand
TCTCTGGACGCAATTGTTAATAACGCAGCCATTTTGAGACAAGGCCGAATCGAAGATGGTTCCTGGCTGGAGAACTGGGATCCAGAAACACGAATAGGTTTACGGGGCTGGGTACTAATGACGCAAGAGTTGTTACCATTGATGAAGCAAAGAGGTGGTGGTATTGTTAACTTATCATCCGAAGGTGGGTTCTTAGGAAGACCAAACCAATGGGTATATGATGCCATCAAATCGGGGTTAGTTTCACTAACTAAGACCATGGCTGCCGAATTCGTCAATTATGGAATTCGAGTTAACGCTGTTGCTCCTGGTTGGATTGTGACAGAAATGCACTTTGGTAATCACGAAAATCCTGAAAAACGCAAAAAAGAACTGGAGACATCGACCATCAAATCTTGTATCATGGGTCGACTAGGAACCGCTGAGGAGATAGCTTCAGTAATAACATTTTTACTCAGCGATGATGCGTCCTATATCACAGGTCAAACCATCCATGTTGATGGAGGCCGGTGGGGTATGTCAGTTGGAAACTAGCATTTAGGCTGAATTTATATAACATATAACCTACAGAACTAGAATTTCAACTCTATCGGGAAATGGTGTATTCAGAATGACACAAATGATTGAGTTAATGACAGTTCTCTTAAGTCAAATCGACCTGAACTGGCTCGTTTAGTTCAGCTGATTTCCATGCAGCTTCGGTTAATTGAATTACTCGCAATCCATTAGTCATATCAACTGGATTCTCTACCCGACCCCCCCGAATCAATTCTATAAAAGCTAAGTCTTTATTGGTACCAGTCGGCAGGTCTGTTTCTTTTACTTTTAAGCGGCCTGTTCCCTGTTCCTCTCTGTATATTACGCCTTGACGAACGAAAAGTGTACCTTCCTCTAACCAAATGGTGAAATCTTCGGACATTCCACCGACAGCATGCCCGACTACACTTATGTTACATAAAGTACCAGTGTCAAACTTGATGGTCATAGCCGTTAGAATATCTACCTCAGAATCCTTATAGTCCATCATGGCATAAACTTGACTGGGGCTGGCTTCCAAAATCCACAGTAAAATATCGATTAAATGACTACCAGAATCATTAAGCTGGCCGCCACCGCTAAGAGCCTGAGTCATACGCCAACGTCCTTGCTGGTTACGATACCAATTTTGACACTGATGTGCCGTCACAAAATTAACTTTACCCAATTCACTACTCTGAACAACTTGGCGACAATACATATAGGCCGGTTGTAAATGCCTTTGATAACCAATCATTAAATGTAAACCAGTCTCTTTTACCTTGTCGATTACTTGTTTAGCGTGATCCACAGTACAGACCATTGGTTTTTCCGTGTGGACGTGACAGCCTGCATCCAAAGAATCCATGATTTGCTCAAAATGAAGAGTGTGTGGTGTACTGATAATGACTGCGTCAGGCTGAGTCTCAGTAAGCATAACCTTATGGTCATCGTAGGCAGGTATATCATTGTTTAATTCAACTGATGATCTAAAATTGCTGATGGCCGAGGAATTAACATCGACTAAGCCGACGATTTCCGTCCCCTCTACGCTAGCGACGCTTCGCCCGTGTCCTTTTGAGTTCCCACCACATCCGATAAAAGCGATTCGGGTCGTATTTGACATGATTTTCTCCGCAAAACAGTGCTGATTATGGATTGTTTAATGTGAAATAGTTAGCTTTGATTACCAGAAAGTTCTGTCATCGAACGTAAATTAAGTAGAGGTGTCCGAATTCCACCCGAACAGGGAATAAGTACCCCCGTATCATACAATGTCAAAGCTGCAATAGTGGCTTGAGCTACATCTTCGGGTTGCCCAGGGCGGTACATAAAAATATAACCTTTATCTGCAGCCTCAACGTAATCGGGAACTCTCACCCGAGCCAAATCTGTGTCAGTAACACCAGCATCAACACCATTGACTTTGATACCTTCTTCGGCTAGTCGCCCTGCGAAAGTTCGCATACTCATTTCTAAACCTGATTTAGAGATACAGTAGGCAGCTCGATTGTCAGAGGCCACTTGGCTAGAAATAGAAAGAGTGAAAACAATCGCACCTCTTATACTGTGATCAATCATATAATTGGCTACACGCTGAGTAAGAAAATGAGGACCCCTCAGATTAGTATTCATTACGATGTCGTAATCTACAACTTTTTCCGCTAGTATGTCAGAAACTCTAGTAATACCAGCATTATTAATCAAGATATCAACTGACCCCAACGTCTCAACTGTGTATTGAACTAATTTTTCGTGATCAGAAATCTTACCTACATCGGCCTGAATAATTTCAGAACGACGTCCCATTTGATGAATAAGCCGCTGAACTTCGATAGCCGCATCTCGGTTGCTATTATAATTGATCAGCAAATTGCAGCCTTTCCGAGCAAGTTCTAAGGCGATGGCACGGCCAATACCACGGCTACCACCAGTTACGATGGCATTTTTCCCGGAAAACGACACAGGATTTGCAAAAAAACCCAAATCACTTGACATATAATTACCTCATCTGGGCAAAATTTCGACGACGACCCGTCGATAGTTATACAGGCAAGGCTTTCCATTATCCTTGACTTCCAAGACAATATGTATCATCTCAGGTTGTTGAACGGAAGGTGCGATAAAACTAGCCTTAATTTCGGAGTGATTTTGAATGTCAATCTTCTGCTTCAGACTACCAACTTCTTGGTATTGAAACCAACAGGCGGTGATCACGTCCCCATCTGGATCAGTCGAACCTTCAGCACTTAGCTCAACCATTTGACCCGATTGAACTGTCAAGTGAACTACGCCACGGCTAACATCACCAGCGAAACCTGCGATTGGGTTATGGTTCGCTGATTCAAAATTATCAGTGTTACTCCAATCAATACGAGCAGCAAAATCGTGTTGGTACGCTTCTCTCCAACGCCAAATGGTAGCCTGGTTGGTTTGGTATATTTTACCGTCGTGGCCAAGTACCTGATCAGTAGTATCCGTCCATATAGGACGAGTTTCTTTCTGGTAATGCCATGGCTTTTGATCAGGAGTATACAGTTCATAGCGCACTCCCCAACTTCCATAATTAGGCAGTTCTGGCACACCTAAACCATTTGGAATTAGGTACAAAAAGGTAGGAGTATCCCCCTCCATCAAAAATTTGGTCTGTGGGTGTAAGGCTCCCAATGGTCCGTGATTATATCGGATGTGTTGATCCAGCCAGAGGTTATCGACAAGCTCAAAGTCAGCACCAGAAAAACGTCCATGAAATTTATCTCCCGAAATACCCACCCAAGTTGAATGATGATAGCCACCCGCTCCATTCTCTTCGTAACCTGGGCTAACTATATAGAATAAATTAGGAAATTCTTGCCGAATCCAAGGCGCACTATTATCTTGATCCGAGATCGTATAAACTCGTAATTTAGCAACAAACTTGTCAACTTCTACAACAGATCGTGTTTGACGAATTTCCCATAACGCCTGGGCTAAACAATTAACTCCTCCCCAAACACAAATCCATACCGGTCGTGGATCTGGTTTGTCGACTGCATCGATTATCAATTGAGAACCAGCTGATGATTTACCTTGACCAACTCCATCCATACCGTAGATGGAAATTCCCGTCGTAGTGAGGTTTAACAGGGATGAGGCTGTTGGGTAATATGGAGCATGGTTTAGCAAATTGTCTCTTACTTGGCCATAGGCTTGGATTCGCTCTATAATTTGCTCTGGCGCAACTCGGTCCCGAAGCCAACAAGAGGTTGTGGCTACCAGCCCCTCAATATCAAACTCGTTAGAGTAACATAGGAAGCGAACCATAGATTGTTCGTCGTCAGGTTCATTAGTAATGTCAGTTAAGACAATTACCCTAGAGCGTTGGGTTTGTTGAATCTGCATTTTTAAATATTCTAATATTCTCTTTTGGTCCTTGGATCACTAAATTAGACGACGAATGTTCTTTTTACTAAATTCATTCGAAGAAGTAAAAAATACAAGTTTAGGGATAGAGGTCCAAGGTACTTAACCAACGGGTTTTATGATCATTTGTGATACTTGACCGAGACAGATCTAGCGGTCGTCCGCGTGTATCTACTACGAGTCCAACGACTCCACCTGTAACTACTTTTTCCACGGCTACACCTCCACCTGCACCTAGGTCAAAATGTCTATCAGGTTGTAGGTGTACATGCGCAGTTTCTCCAACTGGTAGTGGATAACAATGGATTTCGTTGGCGGAAATTTCTTCTTCCACTTTACCACTTGGTAAATCAACCATGATTTTCAGCTTACCTTCCGAACCGATTGGGGCAATACAAGGCCCCAGGTGGATTAGGCAGTCTTGCTTAAATACTTGTGTTGCCGCTTCGGGGTTCACTTGTGCTAATACACCCAATTGTGGCATCATAAAGATACTATCTACGGCTAACTGGGTAACTCCTTCTGGTTGGAAGGCATCCATCATAATGATCATGGCTTGTTGTCTGCGTGGCGCGTGAGATAGTACACCACCGCTACCTACTAACAGATCTAGCGCCATCAGATCAACTAATGTTTGACCTGACTCGGTCTGGTCAAATGCATCAGAGATAGTCCGTTTCTGCTGAACTCCCCGGAGCTCGACAGCTAAGTCCTTATGTTGCTCAAAAGCTAGGCGTAGGGCTTCTCTGGCTATAGCTTGTTCCAAAATCAGATCAGAAACGGTTTGGGGTATGGTAGTCGGTCGAATCATCTTGTTCTTAATTTGGTTGCCAATTTCAGTAGAACCTGCTTCTACATATTGAACTGGTAACCAGCGCAGGATTTGGTCTAGCCCTGCCTCAGCAACCACATTAGAAATGCTGTAACTCATTCCCAGATTAGCACTAACTGTTCGATTGAAAACGGGAACATCATCACGGTTACGGAAAACCGAGAATACGTCAGTTGTAGCCCCACCAATATCAACTCCAACCACCTGAATATTATCTTGCTCAGCGATAATCTGCATGATCGAACCAACTGCACCTGGTGTAGGCATGATCGGCACATCAGCCCAAGACATCAGCTTTTTATAGCCAGGAGCATGTGCCATTACATGCTCCAAGAATTGATCTTGAATCTTCATACGAGTTGGCATCAGATTTTCTTCTTCCAATACAGGTCGAAGATTGTCAACCATTTCCAAGGACATCTTATCAGACAAACTTTCAGAGACAATATGTCGGGCATCTTTATTACCGGAGTAAATAACAGGCAACTGATAAGAGAGCCCTAGTCGTGGTTGTGGACTGGCCGCTGATAATATTTCTGCCATTTCGGCAACATGTGTTGTAGTACCACCGTCGGTTCCACCTGACAGTAAGATCATGTCTGGTCTCAATTGGCGAATTCGTTCAATTTTCTGGTAAGGCAAGCGTCCGTCATTGGTAGCGATTACATCCATTACAATGGCACCAGCGCCTAAAGCCGCGCGTTCTGCGCTCTCGGCTGTAAGGTTGCGAACAACACCCGCAACCATCATCTGTAATCCTCCCCCGGCGCTGCTGGTAGAAATGTAAAGATCTACCCCTTGGTCTGCAATTTGCGGTTTAATAATCTGTTGATTGTCATCAAGTATTCGCCGACCAGATAATTCTTGTACTTCGGTTATGGCATTGATCACACCAACAGTCACATCTTCTACCGGAGATTCGACTGTGGTAGGAGCCTCACCGCGAACGGATAACTGGTAATGACCATTCGCTTGCCGCTCGATCAGAATTGCTTTCGTGGTTGTACTACCACAATCAGTAGCTAAAATTGACTGGATGTTATGGTTCGTGGACACTGTGAGTTTGATTTCTGGATTTTACGAACTAGAAGAATCAAACTGATTTTCTCTATCGCTTTCTTCAATCAACTGAATTAGTCGTTCTATGTTATTGTCTTGCTCAATGATAAGAGCAAATTTTTGAAAATCGGTGGTGTTAAATATGGCTTGCACAAATGGATTGAGTGCTATCATCATCTGGCCTCCAATTAGGTGTAAGGGTTTACACATCTCTAGAGTCAGAATAGCAGGAGCAGTGAGCCTGCGACGAACGACAAAAGTTGCGACTTTTTGCAATATAGCTTGTTGTTCATCTAGTGGGATTTCATCAATGATGAATGGAGCTTCCATTGGAATCCTATTTTAGGATAATCATCTTTTTCAGCCGATTATCTGAGCTAGAATTATCCAGACCCATTGAGGATGGATAATTCACTACCTCAATTTGGTAAAAATACAAGCCACTGCCAACTTGTTCACCCTGACCGTTGCGACCGTCCCAGTAGGCTGCTCGATCTCTATTGTAGTAAGTTCCTGCAACTTGATGCCCAAGCCTAAGTTGTCGGATCGGATCTCCATCAGAGCTGAAAAGGTTCATAACAACAAAACCATCATTAGCTAGTTGGTAAGGAATCCAAGTTTCTGGGTTGAACGGGTTAGGATAATTTTGTAGTAGACGGGTCTGATCAGGCAAAGGCTGCCATCTTACGGAATGGTAACTGACTGCACGTTGTAAATCTTGCTCTGACAAAATGACTGTAACCGGCTCGAAAGCCGTTCGACCTTCATCGGTTAAAGCGCGAAGTCTTATTTGATCTCCAATTGCAACCACGGGGCGTCGATTTAAATCAACAAAACTAGCTAGAGCACGAGATCCACTATCAACAGGCAAAATCAGGTTTTGGCTAGTTCTTAAATTGGTAACCTCAATGGCTGACGCAGACATTAAAACGTTTGTATCCAATGCCATAACAAATGCCCAAAAAGGTTGACTAAATTCTTTGTCTATCCGAACTGGAGCTGCTGCCGGTTTAGTGGAATTATCCCAAACCGTTCCGGCAAGCGTCATTTCTTGTGTAGCTAATACGTTGACAATGTAACCAACACCACCTTCTAAGTCAAAAGACTCACTGACTGACAAGTCGGGGATATATGGAACAAACGTTTGGGCATCCACATCAAATCTCATGATCAGAGTCGCATTGATTTTTTTTGCTAAAGTCTTAGCCGTCATACCATCAATCGGTTGAACAGGAAGAGATATAAAGTTTAGCCCTTTTTGCAATTGAATAGTAAACTGACCGGTTGGCTTTGTAGTAAAATAGGATTCCTCAGAGAAGGGAGACCACATACCTTCAGCATCTTGATAACGAACTCTCCAGTAATAAGTTTGATTCAGCTCGATTAACTTCTTAACGCGGATCTGAACTAAATTTTGAGTATCTCTGCCGCTATCAAAAACGAGGACCTCGTAGTTGCTAGGCATAGACGTAATTTGCCATTGAGATGCTCGGTGTTGGTTGAGTGGGTTCGGGTCAGAGAAATCCGATCCTCGTAGTTGAACGCCCTCACCACTTTCTAGTTGTAAGCGGGCTACCTGGTGGTCCCTGAAGGGCAGGCTGATCGGCCTATTAGGTGGTCGTGCTAGCTGAGCCTCAGCTGGTGTTTTAAACAAATTCGTTCTCTTAACTGAAGCCATTTGGTCATTTACCGTAGCCCGTAAACGAAGGGTATAGTTGCCATCCGGTAGTTGATCTGTATCCCAGATAGCTAACGGAATATCTGAAGAAACATTAGCTTGTCCATCAATAATAGTAGTCCAACCATCTGTTGCATTAGAACCAGGAGCAAATTCTAATAGCCAATTGATTACACCTTGGCTCACTGCAGCTACTCCCAGCACTTCGATTTTTCCCATTAGTTGGATGTCATCAACAGGAGCAACTAAATTTACAGTTGGTAACGAAGTCATATATTTGACTGTTTTACTATCAGATATACGAATATTTCCAGCGTTATCTGTAGCACGTGCACGGAAATCCATCAAAACATCGTCAGTCGGCGGAGTGAAAGCATACTGCCAATCAGTCAATTGTGGATTGAAGTTGAGATTGCTAGTATCATCAACGAGTACCCACCCAAATCCACTATCGATCTCAATCCTTCTCACACCAGAAAAGGTATCCGCAACTTTACCCGACAAGTAAATTTGACCTTCATGAAAGTTTGCTCCAGAGGCTGGGGATAAAATTTCGATTCTTGGGGCATCATTGTCAATAATCAATGTATTCGAAGAAACTGTTGAATAGTTGCCAGTTTCATCCCTAATCTCTAGGTTAAGATAAGTACTTGCCACACCTGTAAAGTCACGTCCTGGGATATAGCCACTAATAGTGCCATCAGCTAAAACTTCAACTTGTTCGGTAAATTTAACTGCCAAGTCTCCTGCGTATAATGTTATCGCTGTCACCTCAGCTCCAACTTCTGTAATACCACTTACCATCATTTTTGCATTATTTCGGATAAAACGAACACCTTCATCGTCGAAATCTGACTCTAGGCCCGCACCAGAAATAATTGCTGAGGCCTGAGGTGGTGTGTTGTCAACTTTGACATTGATACTTTTTACGACAGTTATGACATTAGTGTCAGTTACACGGAGTCGTAGCTGGTAGTCTCCATCTATAACTTGAGTTGTATCCCACTGGCCCAATTGACTCATTTGAGGCGGTTGGTTAGAAAATTGAATCGGTGTGAAATTTGGTGGTTCCAATCCGGCCACAGAATAGTCAAGCGTCCAACTTTGAAGGTTAGATCCTTCAGCCCTTCCAAGAATTGTGACTACACCGAGAACTCTCTGAATTTCTGTTGATTGTTTCGCTTCATCTTCGATACTTTTCTGATCAGGAAGACGAATTTGAGATTGAATATGGTTGGCTAGGACGACCGGTTTAGAGATGGCTGTATCAGAAAGCCGAGGTAGAATGTAGGCTTCTACCGAGCCTAATACGGCCTCATCAGTTGAACCGCCAACTGCGTAGATAGTACGACCAATAGAAACAAGGCCGTGATACCGTCGAGCGGTCGGCATTGGAGCTGCTGTTGACCAGGTATCGGTAGCGGGGTGGTAGACCTCAACGGTGTTCAACACCCTCGTTCCATCATGCCCACCAATAACATATATTTTATCCCCAACGACTGTTGCCGCGACTCCGTATCGTGCTGTGGGCATTGACTTGATTGTTCTCCAAACATCCCGGTTGGGGTCATACATTTCCACAGTTGCCAAATAACCATTGCTGTGTCCGCCGATAGCATAAATTTTTTGCCCCAAAGTTACAGCTGCAAAAGATTGACGCACCGTATTCATTGGCGCTTTAGTTTCCCAAAGGTCTTGTGCTATATTGTACGCCTCATTGCTGCGAACCAGCGAGCTACCATCATCTCCACCTAGTGCATAAATTACGTCGTTGACTAAAACTGCGGACAACGCTTTACGAGCGGTTGGCATGGGTTGTACCATCTGTACCGATTCAGGTTGGAAAGATACAAACTCGTTAGTTGTTAGACGGGTCTTTCCATCATACCCACCAATCAAGTAGATACCGCTATTATGAGTAACAGCAGCCAAGTCGATCCGAGCCGAAACAGGCAAAGCTGTTGCTGGCTGCCAAGTATTTACTGTGGGGTTGTATTCTTCACTGTTAGCTAGTTTGCCACGATTATGGCCACGAATAGCAATTATCTTTCCGTTCCAGATAACCACATTAGGAAATGCTCTGGGGTTTTCTAGAGGCGCTACGGATTGCCAAGTCCCCCCCAAACCAATCTCTGTATCATAAACCTGCATGCGAAATAGTAATGCAGGAAGGTATGCTCCAGATGGACTGTTGAGACCTAAGCGTGTATCCCACTCTAATATATGCGGACCCGCTGGCTTCGGCGTATTGTTGAAAATAGCAGTTTCATCGATTAGTATCCAGGTAGCACCGCCGTCAGTACTATACTTCCAATCCCCTGTCGACAACTGCTTTCCTTCTGCATCAGCAGTTGTATAATGGATTTTCAGGATCCCATTATTTCCTTCGATACGATCAATAGTCAATAATGGCACATCCGAAGCATCAGCTTCCGGAGTGAAAAAGAAAAAAAGGAGTCCTATGATACCAACAGTAAAATAGAGCCAAATTGTATTTTTTGCAGAATTGTCCGCCCTCATCGGTTAAAAATCCCCAAATTTAGAGTCAGTTCGCCAGCAAATTGTATCGTCTTTAATTAAACTTTCTGTCGGAAACATACTGGCCTACAATAGCATAGTTGGTTCGTTTTTGCAAGCCATTAGCCTCTCTACTACCCTCGGTCTTTTTGTTGATGTCTATTACTTGTTTAGAATGTGAAACAGAAAAATAGTTGGCCTGTAGCTTGGGAAAATATTAATTAAAGTGGAGAGTTACACGAAGGTAAATGCCCTGATCATAATACGAGATAGGTAGTTATTTGATGCAAGATTGGGAGTAGCCTTAGAATAAGAACCTCAATTTTAATGTCATTCTGATTGGTCTGGTGAACTGGTACAAGTTAGTGCCTCTTGAATTTGAGGGAAACTTTGAGGTCGCCCCCGATCGTTTAGCGAAGTCGCCGTAAAAATAGAACTTAGTATCAAACGCTGGTCGTTACGATTGTAAATATCTTGGTGAAATTGGTAGCGGATCTTGGATGTTTGATGTATATTGAGGCCAATCCAGAATTGGTCTCCGGATTTGAGTGGCCAGCGATAATCAAGCTCTGCGCGGGTGACTACCAAGGTAATGCCTTGTTGGAACAGAAGTGAAAAATCTAAACCAACAGTTTTAAGAAATTGATGTCGAGCATGTTCTAGGTAGTTTTGATATACTGAATTGTTTACAATCCCTTGTAAGTCACACTCATAGTCTCGAACCAAGAAATCGATCTTAAATAGGTAAGTTTTCATTATCTAAACATCCATCATTACAGTCTAATTTTCTCATATTTAGGCTATATCTTGCCAGACAGAAAAAGTAAATTTCGAGCTATGCGTTTGGGGGGTGTTAATCAGTGAAAACAAAATAGCCTTGGTTATTGAGGGGATTTGTCATACGAAAACACACAGACATACTTGACGATACAAATCTAACACGCTATTATTATTTTTGTTAATTATGGGGGTGTCACGGTTTCGACGGAAGCAGTTGAGATTAAGGTTGCATGTCGAGGATTCCGCAGGCCTCGTTAAATGGGCGGAAACAATTTAATTGCCGATAACCAATTGGCTTTAGCCGCTTAAGCGGCTCGCTCCGTTAATCTGTTGCCTATCAGATTAACCTGAGCGTTAAAATAATAGGCTTTGCTGGCCTGAGATGTTGGAGGGCAGGTTGGCAAGATTTACTCCATCTAGCTTCGATTGAATCCGGCATCAGGGAGTTATGGTAAGCGAACGAGGATTAAGAGTCCAGAAAATCTGATGACAAACATGTAGTAGCTTTTTTTGAGATGTTTTCGGACGCGGGTTCGACTCCCGCCACCTCCACCATTTCACCGAATCCCTTTTGACAAACCCTGTCATCTTGGGGGTTGGATGTAAATTTTCAGTACTGTCACAGATGCAGTTGTGTTTTAGACACTGCAAAGGACACTGTGGCATGAATCGTACTCATCTCGTCCACCGCAAAACTGGTAGCAGTTACCTTTTCCGTTCTTACATTCCCGTCGACCTACATCCACAGTTTCAGAGAAAACAATTTCAGTTATCTTTGCGTTGTGGTATTCTGACTTTATCCAAATTTTTTGCTTCCAATCTCTATTTGGTGACTCAGTCTATCTATAGTTCCATCCGAGAAAATGCTGACATGAAGAAACTAACCACTGAAGATATTAAGCAAATCCTCAATCTTGAGTTAGAAAAATCTAAACGACATGCCGAACACTACTATTTTGGTACCAATCGATTTAGTAAGGCAGAAAAATTCAAGAGTCTTGCCAAAAATGAGGAACAGGAAGAAAAGTTTCTACAAGATTTAAAAACTAATTATCAGCAGACACTGAAGCAGTTTAATCCCAAAGTAAGGGAAGTTCTAGAAGAACATGGTTTTCCGAATGTAGCAGTTGATTCTGTTGAGTTTAAACATTTAAGAGATGAATTAATTGAATTACGATTGACCCGACATGAAATGAAACGAGTCATGTTAGAGGAAAAACAAAAACACGATTCAGGTTCTACTCTTCAACCACCTACCCAAACAGAATCAACAACTAATTCTCTAACGTTATCCGAATTATCCAAATTGTTTTTAGAAAGTAGAGTCGGTGGAGGATATGCAGAAAAAACAATTCTAGATTATCAAGACACACATCGGTTGCTACTTGAAGTTTTGGGAGACATTCCAGTTGAATCCTTAACTCACGAACACGGTAGAACATTAGTTCAAGTACTTAAAAAGTTACCTTCCAATAGAACCAAAAAATACCCCAATCATTCGATTGAAGAAATGATGAAACTGAAGAATGTATCTTTAATGAGTGATAGAACAGTTACTAAACATAACGAAAAAGTATCTGCATTATTCAATTGGGCAATTAAGCAGGGATATACAAAGGAAAATGTCTTTCAAGGTAAAATGACTCGATCTCTCAAGAAAGAGATTATTGAAAAACATTTCACCCAAGATGAATTAAAACAGATACTGGGTAATAATTTGGAACAGCAATCTTTTGATAAAAACAGACCCGAGAGATTTTGGGTAACACGAATTGCCGCATATTCGGGTGCCCGTCTAAATGAAATTTGCCAATTGAATATATCTGATATTAGGCAAGAAGATGAAATTTGGGTGATGAGTCTACTAAATGATGCCGAAGACAAAAGTTTAAAGACTCAATCCAGTAATCGGATAGTGCCACTGCATCCTCATTTGGTTGAAATTGGACTGATAGATTATATGGAGGATGTCAAGAACTCAGGAGTAGTGAAACTATTTCCCAATTTAAAATCAGAAACAAATACCAGATATGGTTCGGCGATAAGTCGTTGGTTTGCTAGATATCTCAAAAATCTTGGGATCAAAAAGAAAGGGAAGAATTTCCATAGTTTTCGACATACAGTAGTCAATTACTTGACCTCCAAACAGGTCTATCAACCCTTTATCAAAGAATTGGTAGGTCACTCACATGGAACTATGACCATGGATGTCTATGCTGGAAGAAAACCACTGGAAGTTTTACTTAATGAGTGTGTGGTCAAATTGGATTATGGGATTAAGATTGATAAAATCAGTTAGTTAAATATCGTTTTAGAGGTTTACTATGTCAATAGTTTATATTCTGACAAATGAAAGTATGCCTGAGGTTATCAAGATTGGTGTTACTGATAATCTGGAGCAACGAATAAAGCAATTAGATAATACGAGTGTAGCATTACCTTTTGAATGTTATTATGCTGTAGAAGTGAGTGATGCTGCCAGCATTGAAAAGAAGATGCATCAAGGTTTGAGTGAGAACCGAATCAGACAGAATAGAGAATTTTTTAATATCGCACCAGAAAGTGCAAAATCACTTCTAGAAATTGCCGAAGTAATGGGTGGGAAAAATGTAACACCCATATTTGATATTGTTGAGAATTCACAAGATAAACAGGCATTAGAGAATGCAAGAAGAAAACGTCATAATTTCAACTTTCGGATGTTAGATATTGAAATAGGAACTGTGTTGAAGTTTAAGAAAGATAATACAATTACTTGTGAAGTTTTTGACGATACTAAGGTGAAGTTTCGTGGAGAAGTCACCTCGCTATCTAAGTCGGCAGATACTGTACTTAGAGAGATAGGATATGATTATGCTGGAGTAAGAGGTCCTGTTTGGTGGTGTTTGGATGACAAAACACTTAATGAATTGAGAAATCAAATAGAATATTAATGTAAATTCTCAAACATCTTTTCGAAATGCATCAACCCAAACATCCAAAAACACTCCATTTTCTTACCACTCCACTTTTTGAAGATCTCCAATCCTTCCAAGAACTAGAATCCCGAATTCAACAACTGACCACTAATCGGGAAAAGGGTGATGCTTTTGAGGTTTTTGCTCAAGCATATCTTGCCACCCAAAGAGATGAAGTTGATAGCATTTGGGCATTTGATGATATTCCCTTAAAGATAAAACAGAAATTGCATCTAACTGACGAATGGGGCATCGATGGAGCATATCAAGATTTCCAGCAGAGTACCTATGCTTATCAAGTCAAATTCCGTTCTGATCGCAAAGCATTAACATGGAGTAAAGATCTCTCTAATTTTATGGGATATGCAGATTATGCCGATCATAAAGTCTTATTCACTAATTCCGACACTTTGCCAAAAATCATGCGTGATAGAAAAGACTTTTTCTGTATTCGTGGTAATGATTTGGATAGGTTGGAAGCACAAGATTTTGAAAATATCCTGCAGTGGATGCGAGGTGAAAAGTTTGAACCTCAACTTTTTATTCCAAGACCTTATCAACAGGAAGCAATAAGCAAAATTGTTGATGGACTTAACTCAGAGGATCGAGTTACTTCTGTTATGCCTTGTGGAACAGGAAAAACACTAGTTGCTTTCTGGGTTGCTCAACAGTTAGATGCTAAGAATATATTAGTTCTAGTTCCTTCATTAGCATTATTAAGACAAACACTCCATGTATGGAGAACACAAACTCGCAAAATGCCCAAATTAGCAGTTTGTTCAGATCCAACTGTACGGAGAGGGAATGATAATTTAGTCATTGAACAATGTGATCTAGATTTTCCTGTCAGTACTGATAGTGGAATTGTCTCCCAATTTTTAAGTCAAGAAACTCCAACTAGCAAAATTGTATTTTCCACTTATCAGTCATCGCAGGTTATCGCAGCAGGTATGAGTGAAACGGACAGATTTGATTTTGCTGTATTTGATGAAGCACACAAAACAGCAGGTAGGCAAGACACTAAATTCTCATTTGCCTTAGATGATGATAAATTATCGATTAAAAAACGACTATTCATGACTGCTACTCCAAGACACTACAACATCAATAAAACCAATAAAGATGGAGATCATCAATTAGTTTATTCGATGGATGATGAAGAGAAATACGGTCAAAGAATACATGAGTTATCTTTTGCCAAAGCAATCGAGCGAGAAATTATTTGTGATTACAAGGTTGCTATTTCAGTGGTCACCTCACAAGAAGTCAATGATGAATTGTTGAGTCAAGGTGAAGTATTAGTCAGTACTGATTATGTAGTGGCAAGGCAGGTAGCAAATCAAATTGCCCTTAAAAGAGCAGTGGAGAAATACCAAACAGGCAAAATCATAACTTTTCACGGCAAAGTTAATTCAGCAAAATCATTTGTCAGTAAGGGTAATGATGGTGTTGGTTATCATTTGACTGATTTTATTTGTCAGCATGTCAACGGAAGTATGAATACTTCAGAACGAGAAAGCATCATTAAGGAATTCAAGAATGCTGAAAAGAGTACCATTTCGAATGCTCGTTGTTTGACTGAAGGGGTAGATGTGCCGACTGTGGATATGGTCTGCTTTATGTCTCCCAAGAAAAGTAAAGTAGATATAGTACAAGCAGTTGGTCGTGCTATGAGAACTTCTGATAACAAAGAATTTGGTTATATTTTGATTCCGCTGTACTTGGAAAGGGATATGGGTGAATCAATAGAAGATGCTTTGGCACGAACTGATTTTAGTGACGTTTGGGATGTGATCAATGCCCTAAAAGAGCAGGATGAAGTACTCAATGATGTAATTAGTCAAATGAGAACTGATAAAGGTAGGAGAAAAGGATTTGATGACAGTAGATTTCGGGAAAAGGTAGAGATTCTTGGGGCAGATATAGATTTAGGTGTTTTGAGAAGAAGTATCACAGTGGAATTAGTCGATAAATTAGGTTTGCCTTGGGATGAGAGATATGGGCAGTTGATTGAATACACAAGAAAGTTCGGTCATTGTAACGTACCAAGATCTTATTCTAACAATCCGAAATTGTCTGCTTGGGTTCACGGACAAAGACAGTATAAAAGAGTTGGAAAGTTAAGTAAGGACCAAGTCAAAAAACTTAATCAACTAGGTTTTTTGTGGGACCCACATGAAAGTCAATGGAATCAAACGTATCAGCAATTGATTCTCTATAAGCAACAATTTGGTCATTGTAATGTTCCAACAGAGTATGATGTTAATCCTGTTCTAGGTAGATGGGTTAGAAAACAAAGACAAAAGTATAAAAGCAACCAGATAAATTCAGAAAGGATTAAAAAATTAGAAGAACTTGGTTTAGTATGGGATCCAGATGTAGATAATTGGAATCAAATGTATCAGAAATTGATTCTCTATAAGCAACAATTTGGTCATTGTAACGTTCGGCAAAAATATCGTGATAATCGCAAACTTGGAGGTTGGGTTACGGCACAAAGGTCGCTGAGAAAAAAAAGCAAACTGGAGCGTTACAAGATAGAAAAACTTGATCAATTAGATTTTTCGTGGAATCCAAAAGAGGATTATTGGAATCAAATGTATCAACAATTGGTTTTCTATAAGCAACAATTTGGTGATTGCAACGTACCAGACAAATGGGTTGAAAACAAAAAACTCTCGACATGGGTTGGTACCAATAGAGCAAAGTATAAAAGTAAAACACTTGATAATGATAAAATGGAAAAACTTAATCAATTAGGTTTCATATGGGGTCATTATGAATATCGTTGGAATGAAAATCTTGAATTACTAATATCTTATAAAAAAAAGTTTGGTGATTGTAACGTACCGATACGTTACCCAGATTGCCCGCGACTTGGTCAATGGGTCAACTCAGTCAGAGAATATAAAAAATTCAACAAGTTAAGTGAAGGTCAAATCAAACAATTAGAATCAATAGGTTTTATCTGGAATTTACTCGATTATCGTTGGAATCAAATGTATCAAAAATTAGTTGCTTATCATCAGGAATTCGGAAATTGCAATGTGACAAGAAGATATATAGCAAACCCAGAACTTGCGATTTGGGTTTCGAAACAAAGAGAAACGTTCAGAAAAGGCAAATTGAATCGCCCCCGAATAGAAAAACTCAATCAATTAGGTTTTTGGTGGGACCCAGAAGAAGATTTTTGGAAAAGCATGTATAAATCATTAGTTTCATACAAAGAAAAACATGGAAATTGTAATGTACCTCAATTTTACTCAGAAGATCAACAACTTGGAACGTGGGTTAACACACAAAGACAATATAAGAAAAAAGGAAAACTTCAATCAGATAAAATAAATAAATTAAATTCATTAGGTTTTTCTTGGGATCCAAAAGAGGATTATTGGAACCAAATGTATCAACAATTAGTTGTCTATAAGCAAGAAATTGGAAATTGTAATGTGCCCCGATCCTATGATTCGAAACTTAATACTTGGATTAGTTCTAATAATCGATCTTATAAAAACGGCAAACTTGATCCAGATAAAATAGAAAAACTTAACCAACTCGGATTTGAATGGACACGCAAAAAACCAACCAAATCTATTGAAACTGACCAAGAATCCCACCAGCAATCTCTTTTTGATACAAAGTAACTCATTTCCAATTTAAACCATAAATCCACATCTGATTTATTTCATAAAAAATGAGAAAGAATAAGAAAAAAGTTAACTTTTAGTTAAACCTTTTTGCCTGATATGCGTCTGATAGAGTGTCAGTTATGATTGAATTAAAATTAATAACAGTAAGCATTTAGGCACTGTTTGTTCATAATTTTTAATATAACAGTTCAGTAATAAAAATCAACATTCCCTTACAGGTTTCCTAAACTGAATCCAGTCGCTAATCTACTCATAAAACTTTTGTCCCCAGAAACAGCAATTGCCATAAGTGCTAATCCACCAACAGCAAAGTTTTGACGTGCCAAAGCGTCAAGTTTGTCTTCAACGCTTCTTGCCCGTAGAACATCTTTACCAAATCTTTTAACATCATTTAATCTTTTGATTGCCAGACCTGAATCTAAAGTGCCTGCTTCATGTAATTGATCCAATACTTTTTCATCATTCAGCGAATGTTGATGATTAATGCTTTGCTTTTGCTCTAATAGTAATTGTTTGAAAGTTTTCATGACCAACCTCGTGATAATGCCAAGTGATAATCTTGAATCTGTTGATAATTTGATTGAACGTAAGAGCGAATTGCTTCTTCAGTGATTTCATTAATGGAAGTTCCATTGATGACTGCCAAAGTCCGAATTAAACGCTTCAAGTCTTCACTAATTCTTGCTTGATGTAGTTTTTTCTTTTGTTGTTGCCATTGTCTCATTTTAAATCTCCTTTTGATTTGGGTAGTTAAAGTAAGAGTTAATCATAACTATTTATAAAATAGAAAATTTTAAGAAATGCCAAAAGAACTACTTTGGGTGTTCGTGCTAGAAGAGTTGATGTTGCAGATTGTGAAGAGAGGAAAGATACGAGAATGTTGAAACAAAAAAGGGAGCACCTAGAGATGCTCCCTTTTCTTTAAGTCTGATTTCTGATTTTGCTATTTCAGAATCACCATTTTCCTCGTTTCTGAATATTGATCAGTTTGAATCGTGTAGAAATAGGTTCCACTTGATACTTTCTCGCCTGTCCCCGTTCGACCGTCCCAGTAGATTGATCTACCTCTATGAATGTAAGATCCTACCCGATAGAAACCAGCATCAATTTCCCTCACCAAATTTCCATTGACATTATAAATTGATATTATCACCTCTGATGGTTCATCAATTTCAAATGGTATCCATGTTTCAGGATTGAATGGATTTGGGTAATTTTGCAGTAAAGATGTTCTATCTGGAATCGGAGTATAATTAATGTCAGTGAACGTTACTGCCCGCTCCATCGAATCTTGATCAATAATTACGGTCGAATACCCCAAAACTCGATCAGTATCATCCATAATTTCTAAACTCAATCGCTCTCCTATTTCTGCCACCGAATTCTTAGAACTATCCACTAGTGAAATATATGAGTCTGCTGTCGTAAAAGTTCCCATCTTGCCTGAAAATTCATATTTTAATTGATCATAAGACCTTAATTCTTCAGGCAGATCAATAGAAACGACTAATGCCCATAGTAGTTTGGTCGTGACATTAGTGATTGCTGGTGCAGTTTCTATATCCTTCCAGACTGTACCGGTAAATTGTACGTCTTTTGCTTTCATTAAATTGACGACATAACCGGTGCCACCTTCGATACTGAATCCTTCACCTTTATTGGTGTCAGGTATAAATGATTTAAAATTCTGACTTTCTTTATCCAGTTCAATTATCACTGATACATCGCCTATTTTTTCTGATAGGGTTTTGGCAGTGAATGGGGTTTCTGGTTTATTAGGCAAAGACAAGATGTTTAAACCTTTGACTAAATTTACTGTGAAAGTTCCTGAATTATCAGATTTCCCACCAATTCCAGCATATACCTTTAACTTAACTAAATCTATATTACTTTCGATAGTCAATGTGGTCGTAACTGGTTTCGTATCAGTTGGTGTGTAACTAATTGTTACATTAAGACTGGTATTCGGTTCTATGATCAATGGGTAAGATAAATTTTGAATACTGAAACTTTTATCGGTGACGGCAATATGCTTAATTTCTAATTGACCGGTACCAGTGTTCTCTATTTTGAGATCAACTGACTTCTTCTTATTAATCTCAGATGTGCCAAAAGTTAACCATTCTGGAGAGGTCTTTATGATTGGAGTCATGATTGGTGTTTCATCTAGGTTGTTAGAGATTTTATTTTCTTCATATGTCAATGTTTTTCCTGTCTTCCAGTTTAGTGTTAGTGTTGCTCGATGCGCTCGATATTGCACCAAATCACCCCACGCGCCACTAAGGTAATAGTTTTGCCGTTCAATTATAGGTGTGATCGTTTTACCTGTTTGATTAACTACTTCCCATTTTCCATCTTTGAGAACATCAAAAGATTCATTCATGAAAGGATAAATGTCTATTTTTTGATAGATGAAAGGTAAAACTTCTACTCCAGTCCTATCAATGACTCCCCAGTCATTATTGACTCCCCAGTCATTATTTCCGTCTTTTGCAACCTGAAAAAAAACTTTATCAAGACGAATCATCGAATCATAAATGAAAGGAATAACTTCTGTTCCAGTTCTATCAATGACTCCCCATTTACCTCCTAACTTTACTGCCGCTAAACCTTCTTGAAAAACTCCCACTGCATCATAGATTGGTTGAATAATTACATCGCCTATTTCATTGATAACCCCCCATTTACCTTCTAACTTTACTGCTGCTAAACCTTCTTGAAAGACTCTCATTTCATCATAATCATAGATTGGTTCAATAATCAGATCACCAGTTTTGTTAAAAAGTCCCCATTTCAAGGGTCCACGAGTATATAGGGAGCAACGAGAAAATCTATTTTGAACAGGAAAAATCTCCCTATATTTGGGTTCAATAATTGTCTTCCCCACCGAATCGATAACTCCCCAATTTCCGTTTTTACGAGAGCGAACTGCTATCAATCCTTCTTCGAAATTGAACTCTCTGATTTCTATATATATTGGTTCAACAATTGTCTTCCCCGCCGAATTAATAATTCCCCAATTTCCGTCTTTAGAAAATTTAATCAATGCTTTACCCATGGAAGAGGCACTATCAGACTGGAAAAAGTCAGTGACAATTTGTCCGGTCTGATCAATAATTCCCCATTTATCACTTAAGTTTACTGCTGCCAAACCTTCTTGAAAAAAACCGACGTCGTCTAACGTTGGTTCAATGATTACATCGCCTATTTCACTGACAAACCCCCATTTACCTCCTAACTTTACTGCCGCTAAACCTTCTTGAAAAACTCTCACTTCATCATAGATTGGTTCAATAATCAGATCACCAGTTTTGTTGATAAATCCCCACTTTCTTTCCTTACCGAAAGACACGTAGACAGGTAAATTTAAAGGATTACGATATTTAAGATCTGGCAAAAGACTCTCATCAAAATCATAATTTATCGGATGGAAAATTTGACCGCTCTCATTAATTAATACATAACTATCGTGGTAACGCTGAGAAGTCTTTGCGTATTGTCCAATCATGATGTGTTGATCAATTTTGGGTTGGATTATATCTAACATCACAAACTGAGGTTCAATGGTTACTTTACCTGCAGAATTCACTACGCCCCATCTACCTCCTGAACGGACAGGCGCCAAACCTTCATAAAACTCTTTTACCTCATCATAAACAGGATCCACAAGACTTTGACCTGTTGTATTAATAAACCCCCATTGATTCCCAACCTTTACCGATGCCAATCCTTCTTGAAATTGATTTGCTCCGTCAAACTGTGGTCGAATTACAATTTCTTCAGTAATTGCGTTTTTATATCCCCATTGTCCACCTATTTTTTCTAAGAACGGTACTAATTCTGCTTCTTGACTTACTGAAACTAGACTAATTAAGAACAAACAACTAAATAATAGATAGCAATAGAACTTCAATAGAAAACCCCATATGTCATTAATTTGATGATTGTTTATATACCACGCTCTAAACTTTGTCAAACTTTACTATACAAACAAAAAAAGGGAGTATCAAGAAGATACTCCCTTTTCAATACGTCAATAAACCTTCTAATTAAAACACAACCCCTCTTAATTAGAATATCTTATCTTAAATCATCTGTTTACTAATGAAGTTAGGTGTTATTTTTACATTTCTTTTAGGAAGTGCCGCTTGTTTGTATTCACCCGATTTGATCAGGTTATAGATGCCATCTACTAAATTACCGTGTTCGCTGGATTCTACCAATGCATCTGTATTATTTGAGTATCTTTTTATTAAGTTACACCAATCATCAGCATTATATCTTCCAGTACTATTGACTGAAATTGCTCGAAATAGCAAATGCTTTAATCTTGTTTTTAAAGCATTTAAGGAGTTGGGTTTATATCTTCGTTTCAGTGCGCTATAAGTGGAAAGACTAAGCGGTTTAGTTTTTACAAACCTTTGACTCTTTCTATATTTTCCTGTTTTTGAGTCTAATCTTTGATCGTTGCGGGTTTCGTTTTTGATCTGTATCTTTGCCTCAATGTCCTTGTTGTAAATTGCAACTATTAGTTTTCCTTCTTCATCGTCACTAATCCCTAAAAAGTTCTTTAGTCCTCTGAGATCTGTTGGGTGTTCTTGTTCTTGGTATTCAACTTGATTATCTTCATTGCTCATCCACTCATCAATTAATTCTTGTACCTTCTCTCGTCGATCCTTGTAAAATGAACTACGAATCATTTCTTCTCCTTCTATTGTGAAATTTACTTTTGTATCAATTAATTTTTCCATTTCATATTTCCTGAGTGAGTTCTATTTGATGTGATTGAAGTAGCAACTCCCCGAAAGAAGTTGCTACTTGAAACGACAATCTTATATAGTCAAAAACTGTCAATCTGACAAAAAAACGATCTTATGCTGCTCCCTCATGTTCTGTTAAGAACTGATTATGCTTAAAGTTGTAGTACAGTTGATTCTCAGCAAAAAATTTACTGCTTACCTGTACTCGTTCTCTTAACTCGATGTGTAACTTAATACGCATCAGTTCATAATCATCATCATTAGCAAGATTTCCATAATCACTATTAGTTGAGTATTTAAATCTACTGTGAGACATATAATCATCAACAATAGCGTGTGCTTTTTCTTCCAACACCAGTAAATCATCTACTGATATAGATTTTTTAGATTGGATCTGACGAACAAAATCATCATCAAAGTTAAATATGTGATCATTAAAACGCTTAATCTTAGACGATCTCTCAGTATAATCTTCGATAGAATTCATATTGACATAAGAGTCCCAATCTTCAATCAATGTTGTTCTTCTATGATCTTGCGCTCCTACTATTTGTTTTTGTTCTAACTGCTTCTTCCCTCGATCTGTTTCTATATACATTTCATAGAGAAGACCAAGCATTGTATTTGCTTGCTTCACTAAAATTTCCCAGACATCATAATCTTCTGCACTTTTCTCGCACCATTCGATCGACATGCCTCTATTCATATTAAATGTCTTGTATGATTCAAGAACAATATCCTTTGTAACATCACTGAACCAACCCTCATCGATTTCACCATGTTCCCATTGACTAAATCGCCAATACAACTCAGTTTCAATAGTCTCATCACCATCAACCTCATATGACTCTTTAAATTTAGAGTTATGTATTTTAGATTTTTCATTTCCTCAACTACTTTTTGTAATAAGTCATCTGTCATGAGTTTATCCAAGTCATACCACTCATTTTCACTACGTTCATGCTTAAATACCCATTGACCCCATTGATCTTGATAAGAATCAGTTTTTTTCATATTATGCACAGTACTCATACTACTTTTCTCCTAAAATCGATTTGTTTTTATTGTCTAAGTTAAAAACTGTCAATCTAACCAAAGAATGCACCTCTTTAAGCAATGTTTAATATCCTTAACCGCCTGCTCACATTAGCACGCAACATTTCGTAGTCATCGTCATTAGCGAACAAATCCTTATGTTCAAATAACAATCGTTCTAGATCGTGGTCACTCAATATCTCACCATGAATAGTCATAACCCCATTCTGATCAAGTACATTAGTACCAAAAGAAAGATTTTTATAGTCCATAAACCCTAATGCATTACGAATCATGATAGCAGCAGCGTCACCACTCGTTATGACCACATGATTCCCTGCATCTAGTATTCGTTTTTCTTCTGCAATTTGCTTCATCATTTGCCTCTCAAAGAAACGCTTGTTTTCTAAAGCAATTCTATTGTTGTTACTTCTATTTCTTCGTTTTCGAGTCTTACTAGAACTAGTACTAGCAATTCTTTTTTGACCATGACCTTTTTGCTTGTTCATGAATAAATCTCCCTTTCGTGAGTATCCTATTGTTGCACCATTGACTTTCTTGAATTTACTTCTTTTCTTTCTTGCCATGATTAATCACTCCCAACTCTTGTGTTTAATAACTAGTGTTTTTGTCACATTTGCGGTCAAAAAAAGAAAGATTAGCATTCCTCTAATGCCATATTCCGACATTTATTTCCACACACATCCATCAATCCAAACTCTGCCCCGTATTGATGAAAAAGCGACGACTGTTCCATCTTATGAGTCACTCTGAATTCTAGCAACATAAAAACAAAATAAGCAGCATCATCTAATAAGCAAAACGTTTCTCCTGTTGAATCCCAATAACTTTCTACAGTAGAATCAAATTCCTCTAATGTACCTCTATTTTTATTAAATGTCTTAAATGCCTCGACTACTTCAAATCGACCGCCATTAACATCATCATGATATATTCCCTTTTCAAATGCCTCTTGAACTAACTCATCTGTAACGAGAACCTCAAGTGCAACATGTTCATGACCATTTGCTTTGAATACCCATTGTCCCCACTGATCTTGATAGTTTACCCAATCTTTCACTTCCTCTTTTGCGTTCACGTTTCTTTCGGTAACTTGTTGCCCGACGGTCATAATCAATTCCCCCTATTGACTGTTTTTAATAACTAGTGTTTAAAACACAAACTGAACCGTAAAA
>JACLAC010013918.1_pt1 | contig 24383 bp, 6 predicted proteins | sample 8027881 | NCBI WGS metagenome assembly JACLAC01 (sample SAMN15725517, study PRJNA655200) | protist metagenome | isolation source: fluorescence activated cell sorting (FACS) single amplified genomes of... | place: Spain: Blaines Bay Microbial Observatory, Mediterranean Sea | collected 2016-01-19 | reverse complement strand
CAAAATAGTTTCCTTTCAACAAGGACAAAATCTATGTCACCAATATCTTCTAAAAAATCATCAACAAAAATAAGTGAAATACAACTTGCAAGTGGCAATCAAAATGGTAATAATGCGACAGATGATAAGCGAAGAAAGGTTGCACCAATAATCATTAAAACAAAAAAAGATTCTTATGGACATGATATTATAAGGGAAAAAACAAACAAGATGACCAACGTTACATGGGGAACCCTAGCATTTAGCATACAAGATACAAAGAGAGGTAAAGATAGTTCATTTAAAATGAAAAAAAAAATTGGACACCACCGAAATATCTCTTATAGTGAAAAATTGCTTGTTCAAATGGATGAAAACGAAGAAGATGATGACGATGGGGATAGATTTGACCACAATCCGGAGTTAGAAGAAAACTTTGGAGTAAGGACACGATTTAACCGGACCATTACCAACAGTAAAGGCGAAGTTAAAAAGATACCCTTAGTATTGCTTTCCGATTCTGGGTTAAAACAAAAATGGGATGTATTTATAATGGTATTGTTGGCGTGGGTTTCTATCGTTACACCAGTTCAAATCTCTTACCTCTCTGACTTTCAAAGACTTGACAATATTCCTGATTGGATGTTCTTGTTCCTTATAGATAGATTAATAGACATAGTGTTTGTCATGGATATGTTTGTAAGTGTCCGTACTTCATGGCTTGATGAACATGGCGATGAAGCATTTCAAGATGGGAAAGCGGTGACAAGGTATTTAAAAGGTTTTTTTCTAATTGATTTTCTATCAATTTTTCCATTTCAAGTACTATTATCATCTCCTGGCAAATTAACACGTTTATTGAAATTAATACGTTTAGTAAAAATGGTACGACTTTTAAAAGTTAGTAAATTTTACGGTGCAGTAGAAAAGCAAGCCGGGTTATCCATTGGATATAGTAACATACGAATGGTTATTTTATTACTTATGATCTTAATAATAGCTCATTGGATGGCATGTTTTTTGTTTATCGTATATTCATATGCAGAAGAATCGGGAGAAACTACTTGGGTAGAAGCACATGGTTCGATAGATAGCGAGTCCAGTAGAATTGATATGTATTTAGTAGCATATTACTGGGCAATTATGACATTGACTACGATTGGGTATGGAGATGTTACAGCACAAAATAATGTAGAAAGAGTCTTTTTCATAATAATGATGTTGCTTGCTGCAGGCGTTTTTAGTTATTTATTGGGTACATTTGTTTCGTTGATTGATTCGCATTATACAGAAGTATTTGCATTTCAAGAATGGATTGATAGTTTGGTTGTTTTTTTAAAGGATCCACACTTTCGCTTAAAACCTGAATTTCAAAAGCAAGTCATAGAATACGTATACCATTGTCAATACGAAACATCACAATATAAAGATTTAACGGTCATTGATAATTTATCACCTGCAATGAAAATGAAAATTATGTTTGCCTACCATGGACAACGATTGCATAGATTGCCATATTTAAACCATGCACCAAGTGCATTTATTGCTCGTCTTGCACAGCGTTTACAAGTATTAACAGAAGCCGCAGAGCAATGGATTATGAGGGCAGGCTTCATTGGTCGCAAAATGTACGTTCTTGTCGAAGGGGTTGCCTACGTTGCGGAGGAAGCCGTCACACCTAAAGGAGGTATGGAAGATGATGAATATGATGTTACAAACCATATTGGCAAAAAAAGATCGTCTCCTGATGGTCATTCAAGACATAGAACAATGGATCAAATATTAACTAAACGAACACGCAGAAAAAGTATTATTGTAAAAGAAACTATTCCAAACGTTATTGATGAAAAACCAAAATGGGAAGAGTTGCGAGCGCATGGTTTATTAATTGAAAAAGTAAGCACTATTGGGTATGAATCGATGTTATTTCCAAGGCGAAGACGACATGTTGGTGTCAAGACATATTCCATTTGTCAAATGTATACTTTGTCATACAAAGCATTTCAAGAGGAATTGTCAGATTATCCAGAATTTTCAGTACAATTACGAAGTCAAATGATGAAAGGACTTTGGAAGACATATATGAGAAAACCAAGGTTTCTATATAATTTAAAGCATTTTCATGATGAAGATACGCTACAACAATTAGAATCATATGAATTTAATTCGATTTACAATAGATTAATTGATTCTAGAATCTCACGTATCTTAGCCGGAGTTAATTTAAAACACGTTAAGGAGAAATTGATTTTACACGCCAACTCGAAAAAAATGCATGAAGATGAACATCAATATATAAGTGGAATCGATCGAGAAAAAATATTAGAAGATTTACAATTTGCTTCTATTTTTCACAATATGAAAGCGGCATCACGTAATGGTGGTAATAATAAACCATCATCGGATGATTGATGATGTAATGATCTAAAAAATAATATATATCATACCGGTGTATATTATCATATGTCATATAAGTTTTAGAAATTATCTTATTAGTAATATCCCAACGCTCTACAGATTACGAAGGAAAAGAAGATAGTATGACGCAACATGTGTGTAAACTCTCACAATGCTATTTCCATACTATGACATGGTTGGATATTCTAGTATCCATTGGCAACCTTGCTTGTAATAATTTTGGATAATTCCCAAAATGCTAAAAGGTAAAAAAAGACCAAGCCAAACATCCGGTTTCTTCATGAAAATATTTTTTTTTAACATTTATTACTTTTACGCTGTAATAGGCCTGAAAATATTTATATCATAGGACTTGTTAGAGTATGAATTGTGATGATTCGCCAGGTTTAGCATGGACACAGCAAGATCTCTACATACCTCAGCCGACTACTTTTCAGCAGAGATCCTGCAACGTCTCTAACTCTTCCTAATAACGCCAAAAACCTACGTATAACATGACAATACCATTACGAGATTCAGTGCCCAATAAAAAATAAAAAATAATAAAAATAAACAAAAAGATAGTTGTTATACAACTGCTGAATAAATAAGTCTGAGAGAGAGACAACTCAAATGGTATTCTTGTTTGTTTTTATTTCGTTGAAACTGGTATTGTAATTTAATAAGCAAGAGAGTATATTGTTATTATATGATAGTATAATTTCAATCTTATATATATATATGCACACATACAGAATTTTATAATTTTTGATTTCTTGTTTGTGTTTTTTTTTTTTTGTAATAATAAATAAAAAATGAGTAGGAATACGAATTTTCAGAAAAAAGCAACGTCAATACCGGACGAGGAAAATGAGGAAGATGATTGGGAAGGTAGTGAAGTGAGTGGTGGTGATTTAGAAAGTAATGATGCCACTACTACTATGGAATCTGATGATGATGATGTTTTTTCAGATGATGCCGAAGATAGTGATGGTGATGAATATGTGAAAACAGATGATAAAGAAGAGGAAAATTTAAATGATCCAAACTCTGTAAAAAATTCTAAGCGTTTTGACCCGTTTGATTACCGAAAATCAAAAGGTATGAACGATGCACATATAGCAAAAGAAACCGTTAGAACCCTAACTTTTTTAGCACCTGGAATTGGCGACGATATAACTACAGTTGCAATAGATTATCCACCGTATATTAAACCTGATATTATTTCTCATAAAGATGCCATAGAAGAGACCAAGCAAACAAATCAGATACACGTGTTTTTCAAAATTGGTGGCAAAGTGCACGAATATAACTGTGTACGCAATAGTTGGTTTCGTTCAGGCTTCCGTCGTACAACATCTTTTAAAAAGATGAATGCGTATTGGGGCAGGCATTGCACCCCTGGCATGTATAGAAGTTTGCAAAAGGGGCAAAAGGTGAACCATTTTCCGGGCACGTGGTGCATTGGGAACAAGGCAAGTTTAGGCAGAATACTTGGTGTCATGCATCGTAAATTTGGCGAAGCATATTCGATACATGCAGATACATATATCATGCCACATGATAGACGAAAAATTCGTGGCATATGGGCCGCGGAACCACGATCGTTATGGATTATCAAGCCCTCGAACTCCTCATGCGGCCGTGGTATACGGGTAATAAATGGCCACAACAACGCAAAGTTAAACAAAGGGACAATTGTGCAAAAATATTTAAGTCGTCCATATTTAATAAATAATCGTAAATTTGATTTGCGTCTTTATGTATGTGTTACAAGCTTTGATCCATTGAGAGCATATTTATACGATGATGGTTTAGCAAGATTTGCAACATCGGATTATTCAAGAAACCCGAAGCATTTGAAAAATAGATTTATGCATTTAACAAATTATAGTGTCAATAAAAAAAATACAGAATTTGTGAAAAATGACGGTGCAGATAATTGTGGCGTTGGTTCTAAATGGACGTTAAAAGCATTACGACGTTGGTTTCGTGAACACCAGGTTGATGATTGCAAAGTCATGCGTGATATTCAAGATGTACTTGTGAAGACCTTGATCGGAGCAGAATCAAATGTTGCATCTTTGATCAATCGTTACCAAATGAGGCGCGACAATTGCTTTGAAGTGTTTGGATTTGATGTCTTTTTAGATGAAGATTTAAAACCATGGGTCATAGAAGTCAACGTCGCCCCATCGCTCAGCAGCTCATCGCCATTGGATAAAAAATGTAAAAATAATTTATTATGTGATGTATATAATTTAGTCGGTTTTCATGTAGGTGATCCAAAGAAAGAAAGAAAAAGAATGGAAAAAGAGGAACAAAAGCGTTTGTTTGGTGGTGGTTCCCAGCCACGAAAGCGAAATGTGTTCACCTTATCGGAAGCATCATTATCAAGTTTAAGCAAAGATGATCAAGATATGATTCACGAGATGGAATCTGAGTTTAAACGAAAGAATAATTTTCAGCGTATTTATCCAAGTTTCGCACCGGAAGTGAATGATTATTACGCACAATTTTTTGAAGCCCAGCGTTACAACAATACATTATGCAACGTTTGGATTGCTGCATGTGCGAAAGGTCGCAGGCCAATGTTGACAAAACCAGCCAATAAAAAAAACAATAAACAAAAGCGCAGTAGTAGCGTAGGCAATAGTAGTAGTAGTAGAAGAAGGAATACCAATCAGAGTAGTTCATCGTCAGCTGTTAAGAGCGTACGCTCCAGCTTGGAAAGTGCAACTAGATTACAACAAAAAATCGATAAATTAAATGGTAATCGCGAGGATCTTAAATATAGTTCACGTTCAAATTCTACTGAAAGTGCTAGAACAAGCGATTTTCGCCCATCGTCTAGCAGTGTTGAAGAGAATGATAGTGAAATCGAGGTGAAAAACGATGAGTTGAATTCAGATAATAGCGTATTTAATCGAAGTAAATTAAGAAACAACTACATAAGCAGTTACAATACACACAAACAACAACCAAATCCTCCAATGTCGAAAAATAGCGATAAAATGAAAGAGCCGCCAATGCCAATAGATTTTAGACACCAAGGCATTCCAAGCAATAATAAGCATCAATTGATGAATTCTTCAAATGTTGTAGATATGGCCAGTATTAAGCAAAAGAAGTTTAATTCGCGTATTGGTGGCGGTGGCATATTGTCCCAAGTTGTTAATAATATAAACACAGAAGCAAAAGCAGCAGCTGCTGCTAATCACAATAGCAATAGCAACAGCAATAGGATGGCAGTAAATCATGCGAAACCTGTAGCAGCTGGATCAGCTTCAAAAGCTATTTATCAAGTACGCGAGCTTCAAGCAAATCCCTCAGCATATAAGTCAGCCTCATTGCAAAGTAATTTAAATCGCAATAAAGTTACTATATCATCCATTAAAAACCAACAACCGAATAGCATCTCAACAACTGCTTACAATGATAACAATAATATAAAAAATATAATACTATCAAAACAACGAAATGATAGAATCTCACCCCGTCAATTAAATGCGATGGAGCAAAAAAGACAAGCAATGGTTGTAAAACAACAGTTGCAACAGCAACAACAACAAGGTCATTTTCCTCAACCACCAAGTTACTTTACTGCTAGACCTCACACGATTGGTATATCCAGTCGTGAAAAACGTATAACTGTAAATAGAGTTTATCAACAAAATGGTACACATATGAAAGGTAGCAGTGGTATCAAATTTTTAATGATGCACAATAATGATAATGCTAATAAAATAGGTGGTAGAGTTGCATTAACATTAAATGGACGGAGAACTAGTATCGACGGAGCGTCAACAACTGTTCGTAAATTTTGAGAGAGAGACGTGTGTGGAGTGTATGATGTCGTGTTGTGTATGAATAGTAACTTCATAAAAAAAAATGAAAATAAATTTTTATATAAATATGTACAGTGTACATCATACGTGCATTTTTGTATGCATACTCGTAATTTTTTATAAAAAATATTTTTAATATATTTTCATACGAAAGTATATAATACGACGCGTATACTTCGTATATTTTTCTAAAATCTGATGTATATACGACTCGTATGTACTCTATGATGTACTCTAGTAAATTATTTTTATACCGATGATACAGTATCATAATGGTGTTTTCATTCCCTCGATTCCGGTCTCAGCTGCATGCCCATCATTATTTTCCAATTTAGCATTTGCATTATTTTCTTTTAAAATTCTTACAACATTAGCCATATTATACTCTGTTGCCATATGCATTGCTGTTTGTCCCGTCCCATTCCTGGCATCAACAAGTCCACCTTCATTTATTATGTACGTTACTAGCTCTGCTTTTCCATTTTGCGCAGCAATATGGATTGCAGCGTTACCATTCTGCGGATCTCTGACATTAAAAAATCTTTTCATTGCTTTGATATTATCTAAACGATTCTCTGCATCCGGGGCTTCTGGATCAAACCATCTTATGTTGCTGTGTAAACTTTTTACGCTCGCTTCTTGCGATACACCACAACCCATCTTATATTTAGTGGCTCGCAAAAATTACTATAAGAGATTGTTAAAGGCGTCTCATATGATTTTAAGTATGTAATAATTTATTTATAAATAATAATATTTAATACTTCTTTTTCACGGTGGGCACGGTGGTTTTACATTGTGCCACACACATCGGGTTGATGGTCGGTCAAGTATTAATAGTATTTTTAAACAGTATAGTACATATTACATATACCTGGCTATAAGGCTGGTAATAATAAATAGTCACTCACTAGTAAAATTAATAGGTATGAAGTATTATAGTATCTTTTTTGCACTTTAGCATTCTTTATGTTACAGTATTTGTATAATAGGTATCCCGGCATACTATGATAGTCGATACTGATATTTAAAATTTATTAAAGTCTGGGTGGGATGTTGCACGTGATCGCTATTTTTTGTTTTTAAGGGATATCAATATTAATATTAATATTAATATATCAATACGTATTTTCATACTTTCTACTGTATCCATGTACCTAATAATATAATACCACCACAAGAGCTGGCAAGCCAGGCAAGTATTCTATTATTTTGGAAGCTCGAAGAATAACTTAGACATTCTATAATGCAACTGCAAATGAAAGTGAATAGAAAGCGAGAACATTATTAGACGGCAAAGTGGAAAGACTACAAACACGGTACGATGTCGTGGAACAAATTATTACTATTTAACCATGGAACGATTCATGGATTTAAAGCGAGGTGTAAACAAGTTTGTAAATATAACAATGTAAATAATAATAATAATCATCATCATAAAAAAATGTTATCTGTATTAGAAAATAAAAATAATCCAATGTTTCAATTTCAAATTCCACAAGGTATTTCATTAACGTTAGAACAAGACGAAATGTTGTACAACTTTACAAAGGAAGGGGGTGTCTTAGCACTGACTGGTGCAGGATTATCTACAGAATCAGGAATACCAGACTATCGCTCTCCAGATGGATCTTATTCGAAAGGTCATAAACCGATTTTACATTCAGAGTTTATAAATAATAGTTACAAAAGAAAAAGATATTGGGCAAGAAGCATAATAGGGTATAAATTTTTTGATAATGCTGAACCTAACATAGCGCATCATGCTTTAAGAGAATTGGAGCGAAAGAATATTGTATCTGATATAATTACCCAAAACGTTGACTCGTTGCATTTTAAAGCTGGCAGTAGATCAGCGTTAGAGCTGCATGGTTGTAATCGAGATGTAACCTGTCAAACTTGTGGTTTTGTAGAACCTCGTCCAAATTATCAAGATAGAATAAAAAATATGAATTTAGAATGGATCAAAGAACATTTACCACATGTATTGGAAACATTGAATGAAGACGATGATGATGGAATCCTGTTAAAAAAAATAACTAGGCAAAAGTCACAGCAGACTGACCTTCGAGCCGATGGTGATGCACATTTAGGTGATGTAGATTTTAATAGTTTTCAAGTTCCAAAATGCGAGCGTTGTGTTGAAGGTATAATGAAGCCAAATGTTGTATTTTTTGGTGGAAACATGGAGACAGATGTTAGACATCTGAGTACTAAAAAAGTTGAACAAGCTAATAAATTACTTATTTGTGGAACAAGTGTGTTTGTATTTAGTGCATATCGTCTCTGCTTAAAAGCAAACGAGCTAGGAAAGGAGATTGGTATATTAAATGTTGGCGAAACAAGAGCAGATAAATTTTCAAAATTTAAATTTGAAACAAAATGTGGCGATGCATTGAATACATTGGCAAAACGATTTTGAGAAAAATCAGGGATGCACTATATTGGGGAACAAAATATATCTAGAGCGAGAGAGAGAATTTTATTCTCCTAGAGTGTGCCAAACGTATTTGTTACGTGTCGTATTATAATTTTAAAGTATTAAATACTCGTATAATGATGCACTTAAAATCTCTAAGTCATAATAATTTTACTTCCTGTAGTAAATACTACTCGTATGTGTGGCTCAATTATATACGTATCATATATCATATCATACTCTGTCTCCAGAAATAATATTCAATCATACTATATAAAGCAATTTATAAAATATATTTGTATGATATTGTACATTTTTTAATAAACACTATTTAATCGTTGCAATAGGGGTGCCTTTTTACCTCCATTTTCTATAAGTGATGCTCGATTAGAAACTCTCAAGTTTTGTTCACTAGATTTAGCCACTAATGCACTTTTACCTGAGGAATGACGAATTGGTAACGATATATTCCTCTTTATTTTCGGTGGCAATAATGATTGTTTATTGAAGATATTATCAGTGGTCATGTTAATTTTATAACGTGGTGATAATACCATTCTATGATATAGTAATTCTTGAGGCGATGAAAACATTTCTTTTTGGCTATAAGGCTTCCATCGATGTGCAAGTTTCGCTGCTCTTTGTAGTCCATTGTGATGATTCAAAATTTCATCACAGATATTAAGTAAAGGTTTTAATAGATCTTTTGGAATCGCTGGTGAGGTTTCAAGATCTTTCAAAACATTCACAGCACTAAGAGCTTTTGATAGCGGATCGTCTTGATTTTCTTCATCCATTTCCACCTGCTTCATTTCCAACTCTAGACCATCTTCAACATTAACATCATTAAAGATTAGTGGTGTAATAGTTTCTCCTCCTCCTCCATCTTCCTCTTTCGGCAATGGGTAATTGGTAATTAAATCACTATTACGATCCCCGCCATCTAAATGTTGTGCATCACGAAATGCTTTAAATTGGCCATTTTCAATTTCCATCAATTCATCCCAAGTTCCTTTTTCCGCGATCATTCCATTTTTATCCATAAATATAATATAATCAGCATCCTTAATTGTGCTGAGCCTGTGTGCTATTGCCAAAACGGTTTGTCCAATTGGACGGTTTTCAACAATATTTTTTATAACTTTTCTTTCATTAACCGCATCTAAACCTTCAGTAGGTTCATCAAGCAACAATATACTTGGGCTGCTAATGAGTGACCTAGCTGTTCCAACTGACCTTCTCTCCCCCCCGGATAAACTGAAACAGTAAGTTGAAAGTCCTTGTGGAAATTTTTCTCTGTTTTGAAAATGTTCATATATATTCGCTTTTCTCAATACATGTTCAACAAATTTATCTGCCTCTAATGGCCCTAGCTCTTCAACAATATCTTCTGCACCATATAATATGTTTTCGCGAACAGTATTATTATGCAGTATTAAAGGATTTTGCTTTGACATTCCAATTTGACTACGCAACCACACTGGATTGTAATACTTTATAGAATGCCCCCCGATAAATATTTCACCTTTTGTAGTGTCATATAAACGCATAATTAACTTGAACATCGTCGATTTACCAGCACCTCGTTCTCCACAAATCCCTACGAAACTTCCAGCTTGAATGCTAAACGATGCATTCTTCAACATATTTTTCTGCATCCCACGATATTTAAAAGAAACATTACGAAATTCAATATCACCTTTCAATAATGATGTCAATGCAAAACGCTTTTGTATACCATTATTCATTGTTGTTGGTCCTGACTTTTCTTCATTTGCTACTGTTTTTGCTATGCATTTCATTTTTTTCTGTGCTTCAAGCTTTTCATCCTTGGTTGGTTGATATCCACCATCAATGCCAATCTTCGGCTTTTGGCATAGTAAGTCCATGATTTCAAAACCTGGCTTAAATCGTCTGTCTTTCATATTATATAAGCGCCAAAAGGTAAGCCTCAAGGCATTGAATTGATTCAACAAGCTTACTGCGGACCATGAAAAACTTGCTAAGTCTGAAGAACTAATATCACCATTTTGAGCTAATCGTCCACCCAGGTATGCACAAACCAAACTCGTTATTGATCCAGCCAGAGTACAAATAGGCCCGAAAAATGTGTTAAAAAAATTAGAACATATTTCCTCCATTTCAGATTTTTCTTGAACTAATGCTAAATTTTCTTCAATTTCATTTTCCTTTGCATTTATACGCATATCTTCAAAATTATAAAGTGTTCTAGTTAAATCATAATTCTTTTGCCATCCATCAAATTCAATTCTATCAAACCCAGCAAGCTTTGTACACTTGTCGTTCAGTTTTTGCAAGCCTTTCATAACATATTTTTCAACAAATATGGAAATAATTGCAACTGCTAGTAATGATTTTGATTGATTCCATATAAGCATTGCTTCTGTTAAAAATCTAGTAATTTGAGAAAATATTTCCTGTGGTATGTTTAACATTGCCCCTACAGAGTGATCCCAATTTCTGTGCTCTTTGACGTGTCCTAAAACTTTTGCAGGATCGAGATCTCTTCTTCTGTTACTTCTTCTACTTCTGCTTCCTCCACGTTGATTTCGTTCACATTGTTCAAGGTCTTGAGACAAGACATGATGTGTTAATTTATTGACTAAACTTTTACGTATACTACCTTGTCCAGCGTTTGAAATTTTACCTGACAGGTCCCCCAAAAAAGATTGTGAAAAATTTAGCAATATTGTGCCTATAATAACATCTGATAGACCTTGATTCGACGTTGGCATCCAAGTAGCGGCACTACTGAAAGATGACCTTCCCCCACTTGAAGTAACTGACTCTGTGACGATGGTAACAGATTTTAATAATAAATTTCTTTTGTAATACCCTAGGGCGGTTTCTACGGACGCTTGAATCGCACCAAATATCCATGTAAGGACAATCAGTACCCTCTGATATGTTGTACCACAAACTTCGTTTTGTATGAACTTCAATAACTTTAAAAAACGTAGTTTTTTTATATCTCCTAATGCTTCTTCACCTGATGATTTGTATATTTGTGCCTCTGCTAAATTATCAACAACCATTTTATGAATTTCAGATTTATACATTCTTGTTTCACTTAAATATCCTGCTGTTTCCATTTGCATAACACGAGAATGATTGTAGTATCCCCATAATTTTTCGTGAAGTCGAATTTTCGATATTGGAATCTTATCTAGCATTTTCTTTGGTATAAAATCATACTTGGTTCTATTCTCATTTGACATTTTAAGTTTTATGGCATGATATAATTCATCTGGTTTTACTACATAAAATGCATTGTCTAAAGCATGTACGGCAAACCATTCAATATCGTCCTCATCCTCATTATCATAATATCCATCTTCATCATCATTGACATTTAATAAATCTTCAAACAATTTTCGGGTTCGATTCAAATCATTTTGAACATCTTCAATTGTTGTTTCAACATCTGCTGATACGTCGTTTTTTGTTGTTTTATAAGTGGTGACAGCATTATTATTATTATTATTATTAGTAGTAGTAGTAGTAGTAGTATCTACATATTCATTATATTTCTTTGTAGCTTCAAGAAAATTTGTAAAAGCCATTTTTCTTCGTTTTATAATGATCATTAAATTCATAAGACCAATTACATGTAACACACTTGCCCCGATGTCTCGTATTCTTTGCTCCTCCGATTTATTCAATATTTTACTGCACATGGCTGTTCTTAACGGAGATTCTATTGTCTCATCTAATGTTGTAGACCATTGTTCAAAGAATTCATCTTCAATAATTTCATCTTCTTCTCCCAAATCAACACCGTCATTATCATCAGAAACCATATCTAGAGCAAGAAGCTCTAATTCTTTTTGCGATTCTGCATCAGCGACTGCTTCCGTATTATCCCCCCCCTCGATAAATTTAGCTATATCCTCTTTCCTATCATCATCATCCAACATACTGTTTTTAATTTTTGCTACTTTCAGAATTTCTTTTGCCTCATTTTCTACCTCGTCAAAATATTTATTTAAAAAAGATATGTGAGGTGAAATAATTTCTTCACAATGAAGTGATAAACAATGATTCACCAATTCACGCATTTCTTTAATCGCTTTTTGGACACTTACACTTAAAACAATTTGCGGATTATCTTGCATTTTTTTCCTCTCTTTTAGTTCATTCTCCTCTGTTTGTTGTTTCAGCAAACTTCCACTATTACGGAATAAAATAAGATCCCAAATGAATTTTGGTAATGCTAGTGATAAAATAATGACATAAGCATTCTTTCTTAATACAGACGGTTCTACGGTATTAAATATACGTAAGGTTGAGTATATACCCCCCATTATTTATATATATATATATATCACTACTGGTAGACTAGACAGAAGAAATAAATAAAATATACGTATCTTCTATCTTTTTTAATAAATCTATACCTGGCATACATGTATAATATACAGTATGTTAAAGATAGAAGAGTGAATAAATTGTATTAATAGTATTTTTACATACATAATATTAGTTGCTGTAGGTATACAATACCTTAACCTGGTAATAATAGCAATAGGCAATAGGCATACGGCATACCACAGGTTAAGGTTATAATAAAGCTAATAATAACAATTATTCTTTTCCTTTTTTTAGTAGATTCTATTCTTTATTAAACTAAATTTCATATATATATATATATTATATCATTGCCTGGATTGACATATGTGATAAAAGACATTTTATTCCTAGTGGAGGTTTTTATGACATTATATTAAACTTAAATAAATATATTTCAAAGGACAAAATAGTTTACCATGCACTAACAACAGGGCGTTTTTTCTTCCCTCTACGCCTGAATTTAAAATGTTGTGGTTGCGGATTTGATTGCAAACCCATGATTACCCACTTTCGAGTATCTGCTGGATCAATCACATCATCTAAATCGCCTTGTAATAAATTATTTAATGCACTTCCCCGCTCATATGATTGGGCTACTAATTTGTCAAACAATGCTTGCTCTGCTTCCACACCACCTTCTTCTTTCGCTTTCGCTAATTCCCTAGGATAGCCTAAGCGCACAGCTCCTTCCAAACCCATCCCGCCAAATTCACCAGTTGGCCAACTAATACAAAAGCCTTCTTTACCCATCATTCGACCCCCTGTCATTGCCTGTGCACCAAGTCCATATGCTTTCCTGATTATTACACTGAAAAATGGAACGGTAATACTTGAATAGACGACAAACATGCGGCCAAATCTACGAACACATGCTTCTTTTTCAGATTCTGGACCTACCATGAAACCAGGACAATCAATTAAATTTAAAATTGGGATATCGTAAGCATCACACAACTCAAGGAACCTAGCACCTTTAGTACTTGCATCGGCATCAATTGCGCCTCCCAAATGATTTGGGTTGTTTGCCAATATACCAACAGGTCTTCCTGCAATGCGTGTTAAAGCAGTGTACATACCTATACCAAAATTTGGTCTTAAATATAAAACGGAATTCGTATCAGCAATTAAATTGATTATGTTAGCCATATCATATACACGTAATCTATTTTCTGGGACAGCACCTCTTAACAGAAGTTGATTACCACAAGAATTAATATATGCGCTCATAGGTAAAAACGATCCTTGGAAATATGATAAATATTTCTTAGCTACACGGACAGCTTCCGTTTCATTTTCTACTAATACGTCAACTACTCCATTTGGTATTTGAACATCTAAACCCCCAATCTCTGTAGGTTTAAACACACCTAATCCACCAAATTCGATCATAGCCGGTCCACCCATACCAATATTCGATCCTTTCGTAGCTATGATTACATCGCAACATCCTAATAATGCCGCATTTCCTGCAAAACAGTAGCCACTTGTTAATCCAACAATAGGAATGAGCCCACTTAATCCGCCGAAAGTAGCAAATGTCCGTACAGATAAGCCTGCACCTGCTCCACCTGCTGGACTAGGATCAGTATCACCTGGTCTACCACCACCACCTTCACAAAAGAAAACGATAGGTAGCATTTGTTGCTCGCATAATTCCAATACACGATCAGTTTTATGATGCCCATGGCCACCTTGTGTTCCAGCTAATACTAAATAATCATACGATAAAACTCCACAACGAGTTAATTCCTTATTTCCCTCTCCAAATAATTCTCCATTTATGCATCCAATTCCTGTAATGATACCATCTGCCGGTGTTGTTTTTCGTAAGACATCTAGAGGCAAACGCTTGCGTTGCCCTGCTATTCGAAGCCTTCCATACTCAACAAAAGTGCCTTCATCAACTAAATCATTGACATTTTCACGTGCTGAACGATATCCTCGATCATACCTTCGTTGAAGACGTCGTGTGAAAGCAGGATCATTTTTGGCTCGTGCCTCATCGGATGCTAATGATTGCAAATATAACACATTTTCCAGATCAGGTCGTATGCGTGTTGGATCTTCAACAACTGCATCCCCAGTATCAACTTCCCCATCAACTAGTTCAATTAACAATAATGGTTCGCCAACATCTACTACTTGATTTACCTTTGCTTTGATTTCTGTGACACGGCCTTGAACTGCTATTTTAACAACATTCTCCATTTTCATTGACAATAATATCACAGCATCAAAACCAATCGGTACTATATCTCCAACATTAGCATTAAATGAGACAACTTGTCCATTTAATGGTGATAATAAATATTCATATCCTGGTGGTGGTGGATCCACTACAACTTTCGGTGCAATAATAACATTACTACCTGCTGTTGTTGTTCCTGTTGTCGTAGCTGTCCCACTTGCTTCTTGTAAGAGTTGTATTGTTTTTCCATCTTCCCCTGCATCATCTGTATTTAGTAGCTCCGGGTGATTTAACAATAACGATGTACGTGCGCCATAATTACCATTATCATCAATAAATTGATTATGTTTTAAAATTTTCATTAAAGAGTTTAAATTTGTTTTCAAACCATCAATATGAAAATCATGCAATGAACGATTCAACCGCCCTACTGCACTTTCAAAATTTCCCGGGGACCAACATACAAGCTTTGCAAACATTGGATCAAATTGTGTTGGTGGATTGTAACCATTATATCCACACGAGTCAACACGTACACCAACACCATTTGGCTCCCTATATCCTGTAATAGTCCCGGCACTTTGAAAGCTTACCCTACCTTGCAATGCAAAGCCTCTTGTTGCAATATGATCCTGTTCAATGCCAAGGGAGGACAATGTTTTACCAGCTGCAATCATAAATTGAGATTCAACAAGATCAAAACCAGTTACTTGCTCTGTAACAGTATGTTCCACCTGGATTCGAGGATTGCACTCAATGAAGTAGTATTCTTTCCTCTCTGGTGAGTATAAAAATTCAACAGTACCAGCATTTACATAATTTGCTGCTTTGACTAATTTAATAGCATCTTGTAACATTCGTGAACGTATTTCTTGTGGAAAATTTGGTGCTGGTGCAATTTCTATTACCTTTTGATTACGCAATTGCACAGAACAATCTCTTTCAAATAAATGCACTGTATTACCAGAGGCATCTGCTAAAACTTGCACTTCAATATGGCGTGGATCTTTCACATATTGTTCGACAAAAATATCACCACTCCCAAAAGCCGCCATTGCCTCACGCATACATGAATCGAATGATGATATTATATCCTTTTCACCATCAACAATTCGCATGCCTCTTCCACCTCCCCCACCACTGGCTTTTAACATTACAGGATATGAAACTGGATTGTCACTTGAATTAATGAAGTCACGTACAGCTTCCCCACTTGAAAAAACATCTTTAGAGCCTGGAACAACAGGGACATCGCATGATTGTGCTAACTTTCTCGCCGCAACTTTCGAACCAAACAGTGCAATGGTCGCTGACGATGGCCCAATGAATTTGATATTTTCTTCCTCACAACGCTTGACAAAATTTGCATTTTCAGATAAAAAACCATAACCAGGATGAATAGCATCTGCACCACAGCTTTTTGCTATTGTAATAATTGCTTCAATATCCAAATATGCATCAACTGGAGACGCATTTTCTTTTGTTGTACTAACTTCGTAAGATTCTGTAGTTTGCCGTGTATGCAGAGATAGTGCATCTTCCTTTGCATAAATACTAGCAGTTTGAATATTCAATCCAGCAGCTGCACGTGCAACTCTTATTGCAATTTCACCACGGTTAGCAATTAGACATTTGAAAAATGGTCCAGATGCAGCTGTTAATTGCCGTCTTAAAATATGTAACCTTCTATTCTTTCGATTGTTCGCGTTTTTCATATTATTTTATACTCGTTTCGTTCTTTTGGTACTGGCCGCTGCTGCTGCTGCTGATGATGATGATCGACACTTTGTGTAAAAGATATTGTACTGTATTATAACACTTCAATTCACAAAATTATTATTTATCATAGTGCTATATATTATTATTATAAATATTATATTTTGCCTTCGGGCTCTTTTTTGGTTAGACCAAGGTTCTATAATAAGTATAGATTTAGTATAGTATACCAATTTACATCGATAAATTCATAAAATCGGTCAAATTACAAATTACACCTTAAACCCGGTAACATTTTTGCACATTTGGCCATTTTCCATTTTTGGATTTGGCCATTTTTGGATTGTGTGCGAAGAAAATAATCCAACCGTTGAATAGCGCAACAATATCTCAACAATTCTTCTTATTCTTCTATCTATTTTATCTGTATATGTAAATTACAATATTATAATATATATATACTTCTTTAGATGTATATATTTTAATATAGGTACTTTTTATATGCTGTACAGATACATTAATATAATCTTCGTTCATATAATATATGTTGTGATAGATAAATACAAAATAATCGACACATACATACATATAAACAGATAGATAAAAAATATATACAGAATTACCATGTCATCATCTACTGGTACCTCTGAGAATCCGAAGAAAAAACGTTCCTCAAGGAATAAGTTTAAAGATTTAGAAACACCTCCACCAGTAAGAACAAAAGCAAAAACAAAGGGTTACATGGTAACCGTAAATGCAATGGTTGGAAATGCTGTCATAGTAAGAGATTATGAACAAGAAAATTTAGATTATCTATCAAGAAATAGTCCACATCCAAGTGCTAGTCAACCAGTTATAGATATTGAATATGATGTAAAACAACAATTGGATAAAATATATAATGAACCTCCACCAAAATTCAATACAAAAATTTTAGAGCCATCACGTACATCAATACGAAAATCAACCGTTGGGGATACTATACCGCCACCATTGCCGCCTCCATCGTCGCCGTATCAACAACAAAATAGAAATGTAAACAAATATGGTAGACAAGATGATGCGAAATACGAGGTTAACAAGGATGAGGAAAGAAAAGAGGAAACGAAGGAAGAATATAATAAATACATGGAGCAAAAATATAATAATGGCAACGATGATAATGCTAATAAAGAAGCTGATGATGAGGATACAGATGATTATGGCGATGATGATTATGAAGATGATGATGATTTTGAAGGTGAATCTACAGAAAACGAAGATCGTGGGAGTATCCACTCTTCTGCTTTAGAAAGTGAAAAGGATGCGACTGAAATAAACATATCGAACCGTTTAAGAGGCGCGTTAGAAGTCGTAACAAATGCATTAAATGCTGGCGGTATTAATAACGATGAAATATATGATTTTTTAAATGCTGCGACTGAAATACACACTTTAGCTCGAAAGCGAGATGGATTGGCAAGTCGCACTTTATCCGCAATAGACGCAATTGTAGGTGAAGGGGACAAAGAAATACAAATGTTATTGGCAAATGGCGCATTAAATGTCTTAGCAATAATAATTTCATCAACTTGTGAAGATGAAAATGGGGACGATAATTTACAATTAGAAGCGCTTTCCGTAATGTTAAATTTAGTCTTAGCTGGATATGGTGATGTGGTTAATCAACAGCAAAATGGAAGATCAGGAGATATTGTATTTATAGGCATAAATGAATTGGATTTCGTTGTCGAAAATTTATTACGTTTATTTTTGATTATAGCTGATAATAATTCTCAATTATTGTCCAGGCAAGAACTTGCATGTAAAATAATTAAATGCATTGCTGGAGTTGGAGGTGCAGAATCTGTTAGTCGTTTGCAAAATGATAATAGAATAGATGGTATGAGATCTTTGCTGGAGATATTAGAACAACGTGATGGGAACAATGACATTGGGCATTTAAAAGTTATCGTAAGCTCGTGCATATTGAGCTTATTAGTGCACAGTCGCTCAAATGCTGCGTATGTCAACAGGTATAATGGTTCTAGAGGCGCTTCTGGTACATCTGTAGTTGCAAGTGCAATCGATGCATATGCAGATGACAAAGATGTGCAGCGCTTAGCTGCACCTGCAACGCAGCAATTATTTAGAAGCACTGGTGATTTAGAAAATAGTGATGGTAGGATGGCACGCCGATCGCGTCCTAGTACTGCACACTCTACGAGCAGAAGACGCGGTACGTTTTTCGGTACATACTCGAAAGATCAAGCAAATGCAAATAACGTAACAAGAAAACATGTAAAAAAAGGTGGTGAGAATATACCAAAATATGTGCCCGGGCAATGGGGTACACCATCTATGGAAACATTGACACGTGAATATAAAGAAGTTGTGCGTACCATTGCAGGTATTAGGTATACCGACAATAAGGGGAGAAGAGATGGTCGTGGGTTGACTGCAGATGCAATGAATGCGATTAATCGTTGTGAAAAGCGAAAAAAATATCTATTAGATCAAATACGCAAAATAGAGTTAGATAGGACATATCGCTTACGTGCACGTGCGAAAAGAAAATTTGGTAAAAAAAAGAAAAATGGCAATATGCCAGCCTTGCATTCGGTCACTAGTCCCCAAAATCCATATATACCACACAAACGCAGAAAACAGGCAAAAAATATTCCACCAACATCTCCATCAAAAAGGGGTCCAATTGATGCAGGGGAACCACCATCGGTAGAGAAGATTGAAGATAGGGTTCGAAGGAAATTTAAAGATCGTTATTCACCGCCAAAAGATGCCACTTGGTATACAGGTAATTTTGCTAAGGATGTCCAACAATTAAAATCAAAACTAGGTCTTGATGGTGGTGTTGGCTCCTTGAAAAGTAACATAAAATCTTTACGTGCACGGGCAAATCCAAATGGCCCAAGCCTAAGCAAAGAAGTGCAGCCTCCACCCGGTTTAGAAGCCCCTCAATGGAATAGTGGTAAGAATCAAAATGATGTGGAAATTGCTATGGCACTAATTGATCGCACAAGTATACCTGAAAAATCACCATATGCATCTATGCCACGTTTTATCGTTACTATGGAAGATGCAGAGGTATTTGCACCTAGTCAATTAGCAAGACTACAAATTGTACAAAATGAAATAGATAATATTAAACCTTTTGGTAGTACCAGTCCTAATAAAAAAGGCAAAAGAAGGCCACAAACGGCAACTGGCATTGGCAGCAACAATAGACGACGAAGTGGAAATAATCAAAGACGACCACGACGTATAAGACCAATGACATCTACAGGTATTCGCAATAATAGTAATAAGAACAGGTTAATGAATGTGAATAAACGCCCATTATCATCTCCAGGAAATAGGAAACCTTTATCAAGAATGTCAGCTCGTAAAAAAAATAGGGAAGAAATTATCAGTAGTAATAAAAGTCGCATGCGCAATGTTAGTTCTGCACCACTGTTAGGAAGAGATAGTAATAGCAATACATCCAGTAATCCTGCAACTGATGCAACGGGAATAAAAAATGTCAATAATGCACCGCTGTTAAAATTGGATAATATAGATGAGGTTGATACTTTGTCTCCGGTTAAAAAGAAAAAGAAAGGTAAAGGCAAAAAAAGCAAAGGTCCTCTAATGATACCAAATCCAAAATTTAAAAGTCGACCTAGCACAGCTCCGATTAAAAGAAAAAAGAAAAAGAAAAAGAAGCGACTGCCTATTATTTCAGTTGAAATTACAGAACCAAAAGTGAAGGAAACATCCAAAAAATACAAACGCAGAAAACGTCAAAATGCTACTTTTTCTAAAAGCGTTAAACGTAGAGCAAAAAGTAAAATAGAAAAATTGCAAGAGAAATCAGCAATTAAAATACAAAGTATCGCCCGTGGTAAATTAGGCCGTAAAAAAGTAGAGACAAAGAAACAACAATTAGCAGCTGCTACAAATATACAAAGAATTGCTAGGGGCAAACAAGATCGTAAACGGGTAAAACAAAAAATTAATGAGATTGAATCTGCTAAAAAAATCCAAGCATTGCAACGAGGTAAGGTAGATAGGAAACGAGTCCAAAATTTAAAAGAACAGCGTGATGCGGCAAGAAAGATACAATCGGTGCAGCGTGGTAAGCTTCAACGTGCACGTGTATCAAGAATGAAGGAAGAGAAAAAAGCTGCACAACATATACAACGTATTAGCCGTGGTAAATTAGCACGTAAACGAGTGACAACAATCAAACATGAAAAAAAAGCTGCTGAACATATTCAACGCATTGGACGCGGTAAAATGGCAAGAAAAAGAGTAGCAAAAATCAAAGAAGAACAAGTTGCTGCTGAGCGTATACAAAATATTGCAAGAGGTAATCTAGCTCGTAAACGGGTTCGAAATATAAGAAAAGAAAGATCAAAGTCATGGAACAAGATCTGGGATGAGGAGAACCAAGCATATTATTATGAACATGTTGAAAGTGGTGAATCAACGTGGGAAAGACCAACTGACTATATGAGTGATTATGGTGAAGAGGAGGTTGAAGCAAAAGAAGGACAAGAGGAAACAGTTGTTGAAACAACAACAACAACAACAACTAATGAATCACCTACCCATGCTAATATTATTAATAGTGGGGAAGAGGAAGAAGGTGGAGAAGATCATTACGATGAAGAAGAACAATATTTGAAAAAGGAAGAAGAATTAAAGAATAAGATGATACCACCTATGCCGCCGCCATCAACTACTGATGTGACAACTACGACAAATGACGAAGGAAACGAGAAAAATGAAGATAATGAAGAAAATGCGACAGGTGAAGGAAATGATAAAATGGAATTAGGGTTACAAGTAATGGCAATGGCGGCAGGATGGTCCGACCATTATTCCGGTCTAATTTCTTCAGTTAATACTGATGGAACGTATGATGTATCATTTGATGATGGTGATTATCAAAGTAGTATACCTCCTGAAAATATTTATAAAAAAGTTGAAGAAAGTACTACTATAAGTCCAAAACAAAAATATAAAATTGGACTTTATGTTAAAGCTACATGCGATGATTGGAATGATTGGTGGCCTGGTCTCGTTGATTTATATGACATTAATACAAACACATATCAAATTAGATTTGATGATGGTGATATGAAAACGAACATTCCAGAGTCATATATAAAATCAATTGTTGAAAGTGATGTGGTTCCAAATAATACTGATTTAAAGCAAGAGATTCAACAAGAACAAACTAATTTAAAATCACAATTGACAAATTTGGATAAAAATTACGACGAGTATAATTTTGATAGTGGTGATACTACTAAAAAAGAAGAACCAGCAAATACAAAACGTTGGTTTAACCCAGATGCTGATGATTCGGGTGATTCAAGCGCAACATCGTATTCATCTGATGATGACGATTTCTTATAGTAAATCTTATTTTTAAAAATCTTTTTTTACCCTTGTACGAGTGTATCATTAATATATTAATGCGATATTGGTATATCATTATACGCTTCGTATAATATTATTTAATTTATACGCATTAATTTATTGTTTTAATTTACTCATGATAATTCTTACTCTTCAAAAGAATACAATAACTGAAATAATCTATCTCACACTAGTGTCATTAATATATACTCTTCCTTATAATAATTTAAGCATAATTAATTGTTTTAATTTAATCATGATAATTGATAATTCCTACTCTTCAAAAGAATATACAATATAACTGAAATAATCTATCTCACACTAGTGTGTTGATATTCCCACAATAGAGAAAACCAATAAAGGTAAATACATGGCATCAACTACTCGTAACAGTTGATGGAAAACGGACATCACAGGAAGGCGGAGAATAAATTGTCAGGATATATTATAGGTAACCAGGATATAATATACGTAAAAATTTTCTCTTTTTACACATTTTATATATTATCATACTCGTATTTCTCTTACTCATATATCATAATTAAATGGTGCAATGCATATATAACTATATTAGTGTGTATAATTAAATGCATAACTTATTTTTTAAATTTACTCACGACGTACTGTTACACTGTACGTCATTCCGACTCGTACCTTAAGTAGTAACAATACTTTTTAAAGGTATTTCTTTTGGCCACCATTTCATAATTTTTTGATATCGCTCAGCATCATTTTCTTGCAACTTTGCCATATATTTTTCATATCTGTCAGGAAGCTTCTCTTTCAACTTCTTAAAGATATTTTTTTTGAATTCCTTTTTATACACATCTTCAGGATATGGATATCCTTCTGCTTCTTGTTTAATACACCATGGCATATCCTTTTTCAAACACTTACAGCATTTACAGCAAAAGATAAAACGAAGCCAAGGCCATTGGACGCCTCGATTTCCTATTTGCCTAAATGACTTCCTGTAATATGTATTTGTAAGTACTGTTCTCAATTTGTTAATCTCAATCAATGCTGTTATCCACAAAAGCAACATGGTAAATTTCCCTCTTCCCATTTCAGGGAATGGATCTGCCCCGAACGCAACTCCACCCATAGCAACCGTTACGCAAACCGTATCAATTAAAAAAAGTAGCCATGGCCATCCTTGTAAATATTCATTTTCTATGGCTATACTAATATTTTTACCCCCATAGCGAAAAAACATTAAAAATATCATGAACGATTTAGAGGCAAACATAATGCGGTATGCATGGTTGTCTTCAAATATCGCCCAGTACAAGAAGAAAACTTGGGTAGTGATACGTATAATAGTACCAGCAAGAAATAAAGTTACGATCCACTCAACTTGCATTGCATAACCTAATACTCGCTTCCCGTTGCAAACATTAGTGTTAAAACGACCGAAAACAAATCGACATTTTTCATTGGTATGTCGTTCAATTGTACCTTTATCATACATCCAATCTGGTAATGCATTAGCGCCTTTTGTTTCCACTTCATTACATGAGCAAGTTTCAGTATTTGCAACACCCGTTGTGCTATCGCAAGTTGCACTTGATGTAGGCGTAACACAATTACATACCTGGTTACATTTGAATGAGTTTGCAACTCCACACATCCATATTTTTCTATTGTCGCCACAGTCGCAATATCCATTCCTGACAGTATCATATGGGCCAACAGTCTGAGAACATGTCTTTTCTCCTATTGTTGAATTGTCCCAATTCACATTGTTCATCTCACATCCTGACGTTTCATACCATTTCAAACAACTTTGGGTACTATCATAGCAATCCCCATCTCGGCATACGGATGTGTCACAAGTTGTACTGTTGCAAGTTCGGTTTGTTAATAAGGACGGCTCAAATTCTTTTGGTTCAGCTATTCTGATCATATAATGCCATAGCCAACCTTCTGCTCCCTGTGGTGGTGACCACATTTTGTCTGCAACGTCAGGTGAGCCACAGTAACCCTTCGTAGCATTGGTTTCTCCAACAGATTGGAAATTTCTGTCGCCGTAACCACCGACATCTTCTACACAACCACC
>JACLAC010015803.1_pt1 | contig 24386 bp, 25 predicted proteins | sample 8027881 | NCBI WGS metagenome assembly JACLAC01 (sample SAMN15725517, study PRJNA655200) | protist metagenome | isolation source: fluorescence activated cell sorting (FACS) single amplified genomes of... | place: Spain: Blaines Bay Microbial Observatory, Mediterranean Sea | collected 2016-01-19 | reverse complement strand
CTGCAAAAACATTTATTAAACGTATGGTCCAACTTACATCAGATCAAACTAAATTATACAAACAAATGAAAGTCTTAGCTCTTGCACAAATGGATGGTAAGATAATGACTACTGCTACAGTTTTAACCCAGTTAATGCGACTACAGCAAATAACTTGTGGTCACTTTACTGCAGATGATGGCACTATAAAAGAAGTAGACTCTAATAGATTACCAGAACTTATGAATGTATTAGAAGAAATAGAGGGTAAAGTTGTTATATGGGCCCATTGGCAGCGAGATGTACATAGGATAATCCGGGAGATATCTAAAAAATTTGGCGAAAATAGTTTTGTAGATTACTATGGTTTAACACCAATGTCAGAGCGTCAAAAAAATATAGAAAAGTTTCAAGATTTAAACTCACCGGTCAAATACTTTATTGGTACTACACAAACAGGTGGTTATGGTATTACACTTACTGCAGCCAGTAATATGATTTATTATTCTAACGGTTATGATTTAGAAAAACGACAACAATCAGAAGCTAGAATAGATCGTATCGGACAGCATTATCCTATGACTTACATTGATATTATGTGTGAGCATACTGTTGATGAAAGAATTGTAAAAGCTTTAAAAAAGAAAGTAGATATTGCTAGTCAAATTATGGGTGAAGAACTTAAAGATTGGATTTAACCTACGACTTTGCCATCTTTCCATTCCATATCTGGAAGGCCTTCACTGTATTTTTTTCCGTCAAAAGTGAGAACTTGTTTTCTATTTGATCCAGATTCATGATAACTTATGTGGACCCATCCCCCTGCCGGATCGTCTTTGTCGTAGTACTCCATGATTAATTGATCAAAGTCCACGTTATTTTGTAGCCAGTAAGCTGTCTTAATATTAGGCACAGAAAAAATTTCTAGGTCGACCGCCTGGCCCTTCGCGTGCTGCGAAGTTTTTTTGCTACCGATCGCTTCACACAACGCTTCACTACGATAGCCGCTGGTAATTGTAACAGGTTTGTCGAAGTGTGCCCGTAAAGGTTCGAGCACCTCATAACATAGATCACCTAAACTTTTAATCTCACCTGCTCCTGGTGTATTATCAATACCCCTACGTTGAGCAGTCATTGACTTGGTCATCTCTTTAAGAGTAAAATGTTTACTAAGCTGCATGATTTTTTTATCTAATAATTAATGCGAATATAACATAGGCCATACCTGAGATCAATGCTCCAGTAGACACTAATAAGATGCTTTCTACGCGGTTAATTTGACGCTCAAGCTTGTGTATCTTGTCATGCGTTTGCTTCTGCATAATACGACAAAGCTTTTCGTGGTCTTCTATTTTTTGTAATGCGTTTTTAGCCATTTGGAAATAGTAAACGGATTTTTTGGTCCATTGTCAAGTTAGAAAATTGATTAGCTGCTTGTGATTGTGTCATCATAGACTGATCAATTGATGGTAAGTTTAATGCTGTAGGTGTAATAGGTGTGTCTTCCATTATAGGCATTAAAGGGTTTTCTATTGATGGGAATGCTGGATTGTCTAAATCTAATTCTAACATTTCTCCATACAACTCATCTATTACTTCTCCAGCTTCATCATAAGGATTATCCAAATTTAATTTTTCAGCGTTTTCAGCAAACGCTAATTTTATTTCGTCAGAAGGAATAAAAGGTGTAAATGCTCCTTCTTTTATTGCACTGTACGCAGTAGTTCCAACTCTACCAAAAGCATCTAATATCTGTTGTTCATCTAAACCCAATGTTTCACCAGCTTCCATATCTAATTTCATATTTTTTTGTACACCAAACAAAGCACGGTTAGCATTAAGATATGCATCAACAACTTCTCTTGGTTCTACTGGTCCACCTTTTAATACTTCTCTGGTAAATAAAGATCTAGAATCTCTTGTACCTTTTTGAAAGTCTGCAATTTTAAAGTTCATAACTCTTTCTGCATTAATTTCTACAGGTCTAAAACCAAATAGTCCTGCAAACTCAGGACCAAAATCATATGTTTGACCATACTTATCAAACTTACCTTTAGTAATTACATCAACTTCTTCTATTGATTGGTCCATTCTTTTTAATTGGTTAAGTGAGAAAGGCATCTGTGCTTCTACTAAGTGAGCCATAACTTTACTAGCTTTGTCACCTGGTGTATCTTGTGGGTTAAATACTTGGTAACCTTCTCTTGTTCTACCACCTCTAACTAATATATCTGTAACAGCTTCTGTCCAAATAGATTCAGAAATAAACGGTGATGCAAATTCTTTCATAGCTTCAAACGTACCACCAATAAAATCATTAACTATACCGTCATTATCTTTTTCACCATCAGCTACTCTGTTAACTACAGTTTGTAGTGGCCTAATTAATGTATCATAAGCATTAGCATGACTAAAATCTACGTAAGAAAAAGAACCATCTTTGTTTTTAATAGGTAATAGTGTTGAGTTTTTAGACCAGTCAGCAACATATCTTTTAATTGCTTGTCTCTCATCGTCAGTCACATCGTATAGTGCACCAAACATTTCTGATACTGCATACGGTACAGCTGCAACTGTTGTAGTAAATCCAAACAATCTTGTGTACCCTGTTCTTTGAAAAGGTTTTAACGTTTTACCATTAACAATTATCTCTTCGTTAATTTCTTTAAGTGCTCTTGTTACAATGTTTGTACCTGTTCTAGCAATCTCTGCTGGAAATGACACAAAGTTTCCAATAGGTAGTTTTCTTAAACCTTTAATAAACTCTGATACATAATCATAGTTAGGTATATTGTTTCGAACAATATCAGCTGCTTGTTCTTCTAAATATTCTTTTGTTAATCTTACCTCTTCACCGGCAGAGTTCTTAAAAAACTGTCCTCTAACTACACCCACTCTTTCAAAAGCTTTTTCCATTCGTTTTTGTTCCATGGCCCATGATGCTATCTTCCAGAAATCATCTTCAGCTGTGTATAAATCTTGTGATACAGATTTTAATTTTGATAATGGTTTTAATAATAATCTCATACCTTTGTCAGATGTCATAGTTTCACCAAAGTTTACATCTTCCATAAGTCTTGCAAGGTCCCCGAGTCTAACGTTGGAGTTTACAACTCCAAGTTCTAACAATCTTTCATACAATTCATTCTGTTGTCTTGTACCTTTTAATGGTGTTTGTAATGCTTGATAAGCTTGTTTGATTGCAGCACCATCAGGTACAATACCATTAGCTGTAGCAAAAGCTCCAGCACTTACAAAATTACGCATGTGTGTAACTGGTGATAAAATTGTTTTAGCGATCTGTGATGTAGCTTTAGGATATAATACTAAACTTTCGTACATCTGTGCTAAAAATTTATTATTTTCTGTTTGTAACGATGTTTGTTTTAATGCATCTGCTACACCAGGTCTTGCATACAAAGGTTTTTGTGGATCAGCAAAAGGATTAGTTGCACCTTTACTAATAGATAATTTACCTGACGGATCAATTACTTCTATTTTTTTAAAGTCCTCACCAAATTGTTTCATAGCATCGTCATAGCTTCTTGCAAACATTGGCTCTTTACCAGCGGCCTCAAGCTCATCAGATTTTTTAATTAAGTCATCAAAAAAAGTATTTCGTCTAGAGATAACAGATAGTTTAGCTGTACCACCTAGAATAGTTTGCATAGGATTTTTTTGTCTACCTAACAATTTTTCAATTGCTTCTCGGGGTCCACCTTTTTGTATGTCTAACATAGACACAAACTCTTTTGGTTTAGCATCATTTGCTTTATCCAATGTAGTTTTATTTAAAAAGAAACTTGGTATTTTAAATAATGGTACATTACCTCTGTCCATTTTAAATCCTGGAGGCATTCTAACTGTTCTAAGTATACCAGCTACGGCGTCGTCTGCTTCTTGATCTGTTAAATCTTTACCAGCTTGTCTTGCACTATTAATTAAAACAGATTTTGTTTTATCTATTGCTTCTTGAGTTGGTGCATAATTAAACCAAGGTATTAGTGATTTGTTTTGAAACACTTCATAAGTTGAACCTAAATAATCTTTAAACTTACCACCAAATAATTCTTTAAACTCTGCTAATTCTTTTTTGTCTAACTTACCACCAACTTCACTAAATAATTTAGCCCATCTAGTTCTAATGTTTGATAAGCCACCATAAATAGCTGTCTCTATTTCTTTTGCTTGGTCAGCGTTCTTAGAAAAATCTGCAATTTTTTCTGATAGCTTTGCTTTTTTGGCTGCATCTAATGCATCAAATGTCATTACACCTGTGTCATCTATCTTAGGATTACCTGACAATAACAAGTCATTAACTTCACCTAAAAATTTATTTCTGTTTGCAGCATTTTGTTTATTAAAAATAGTTCTGATAGGTGGAAATAATTTATCTACACTAATATCGATTTCTCTAGATGTGTTTCTTGCAGCTGCTGCATCACCTGCTCTTAAACCTATTTGTTCTCTTTCCATTTGGAAAAACTCTGGAGTCTTGTCGCCCCTTGCTCTCATTTTACCAGCAACTTTGTCAATCCATTTATCTATTTTACTATTGTTAACATCTAATTTTTTATTTCTTTGTGCAACTTTTTTAATTCCTACACCAACACCACCAAGAATACCGGTGAACAATGCACCTTCAGTTCCAAACTTAACTCTGTTTAATAATTCTCTACCTGGATCGTTCTCATCATCCTGTAAATTAAATGCTAGTGAACCTGCTGCTTCTACGTCACCAACAAACACACCTTCAGCTATACCACCTGTAACAGCACCTGCTAAAAGTTTAGCAGCACCACCGCCACCTCTCATATTTTTTATAGCACCAGCTAATTTAGGACTATTAGCTTTTAATAATGTACCCGTCTTACCTGCATTGATTGCTTTCTCTGCAAGTTTACTACCAAGTTTAAAACCATACCCACCTGGTATACCTATGTTGACTAGTAGTTCTGTAATTTTTCCAGCAGCTGTTGCCTCTGCTCTTTCATCAAATGTTGTAAGGTCATCAAAGAATTGTTCTACTTCAGCAGCTTTGTTTGTCCCTGCTCCAAGATCTATAAGTGTTGCGCCTAATGAAAATGCGCCTTTAGGTATTGCGATTAAACCTGATGCTATGCCGGATAGGACTGATTCAATAGTGCCTACTCGACTAAAATCTTCAGCCATGATTCCTCCTATTCGTCTTTACCAAATCCTAAAAATCCACTGCTACCTTTACTGTCATAATACTGTTCTATTTTTGTAGCATTTCCCTGTGCATCTATTTGGAAAATAGTTCCTTTTAAAATATAATTTCCTGCGCCTTTCCAATCTTTAGACTTAAAGAATTTTTCTGGAGTTTTGTATTCTTTGCTATCTATTCTTCCAATAGGTTTGTCATATTCACCTCTAGAAACAGACCATTCAACAGCTCTGTCCACTGCTTTTTTAGGATCTTTAATTTCTTTGTAAGCATTGTAAAATGCTTCTCCACCACTTCTAGGGTTTTTAAGAACTATATCTAAAGCTTCAGTTCTAGATTTACCACCGCCATCAGAAGACATTAAATAGTTTACACTTTCTTCCATTTGATTTGTTTTACCTTCTTTAATTTGTTCTAATTTTAATTGTTGTTGAACATCCATTAAGTTTGCAGCTTCTCTTAGTTTCTCTGGTTTATCATACGATTGACTTGTTTCTGCAATAACATCCGAGACTAAGTTGTCCGCGCCCAAGCCACCTCTAGATATTCTTTGACCTGCTTTAATCATCGCATCATACAATGCATTTTTCTGTGCACGGTCATAACCTAATCCTTCTAAAATTGTATTAACTCTTTCTTTTTTTAATGGTGCTTCCTCAATTTTCATAGCACCCGCTTCATTTTCTCCGCCTGTTTTAATTGTACCAGATGCTAATTCAGCTTGTTTTATTTCACTTGTGCTTTGGTAAGGCTGATTTACTAAAGATTCAGTAGCTCTTTTTATATTTTTAGATTCAATGTCTCCTCTATTTTCACTGTTGAATAAGTCTCGACCATATGTAATACCGTATGTCTCAGCTAATGTTCTATCTTCATTAGTTAAAAATTTACCTTTGTTAGCTTTGTTAGCTATTACTGATAATTTTTGTTGTAATACTTCATCCTCACTTGGAATAACACTTGGAGATGCTTCAGCCATGTCAAAACTAGCATAAGTATTTTTAACAGGTGGTGTTTTAAATATATTTTCATTAACAACCGGTGGTTTATTATCTTGAATAGTTTGATTTAAATTAGGTTTAAATATATTTTCAAATGCTTTTGCATTGTCTAATGCTTTATTTACAATTATTTTATTAGGATCATTTTGTATTACAAAACCAGGAGGTTCTGCATAACCTTGTCTTCTAGGTTCCTGTATACCTGACATAATCCCTTCTTTAATAGGGCCACCGTATCTAAACATAGGTCTATTTAAAACTTTCATTAATTTTTGTCTCCTGGGAAACCAAATATTTTACCGTACAATCCTCCTACTCCTAAAGCTGTACCGATTGCTTGTGACATTGGACTAATTTGTTGTGGTTGTGCATAATCTAGTTGAGGGGCTCCACCAGATAAACCTGTTAAACCTTGACCATATTGAGATAGTCTACCATATGGTTCGTAAGCTGCTGTTTGTGCTGCTTGTTGATCAGCTGTTAATAATGATTGAGCTTGACCCTGTCTTAAAGATCCTAGTTGTCCTAATGCTCCAACGTCTGCACCAAGTCCTGCTCTTTGAAAATTAGATAATCCCATTTGTGCTGCACCTAATCCTGATTGTGCTGCCGCTAATTGACCACCTTGTGTAAATGCGTTTCCTGCTGCTTGTTGTGCTTGTGCAAAATTTTGTGCGTTTAATTGTGCTAGTAATTGTGCTTCACCTAATGTTGTGTCAGCATCGTATTGTCCTAACATAGCACCTTCTCTACCACCACCAAAATTACCTGTACCGACAGCTGCATCTTGAATAGTTTGTCTATTACCTGTTCTTGAATCTCTAAAAGCTTGTAAGGATGTGTCAATAACTTGTTGTTGATAAGGAGACATAAAAGGTTGATAAGCATTTGCACCTGTTAGTGCACCCAGTCCACCTACAGTTGTTGCCGCATCTCCTTGTGCAGCTTGTGCTGCTGTTAAAAACGGTTGATAACCACCAACACCTGATGTTGCTAAATTAATTGCTTGTGTTTGTAATGGATCTTCACCGGCAACAAATTGTCTACCAGTAAATTGACTTGTATCTATCGGTGCACTGTAGGCACCTTTTGCTTGTGTTGCAAAATCTTTTGCGTAATCTTCTAAAAATCCTGGTGTTGCCATTATTCCATCCTCGACTGTAACATTTGTTGTTGATCGTACATAGCTTGTGCGCCTTCTAAACCTTGTGAATCTTCAGATACTTTACCACCAGATTCTAAATTATTCATTAAGTTTTCCATAACTTCAGCGCCTTTATCTATATCTCCGCCACCTGCATTTCTAACAGCATCTGCAGTAAATACAAACTCATTTACACTTAATCTTGCAGGCACATCATCTGCTTTTTCTTTTTTGCCAATAGGTACAAACCCACCTTCAGCTCTATAATCTTTTTCCATGCCACCTAGATTCATTAATCCACCTTCAGCCATCATCATAGGCATTTGCGGTTCTGTTTGAACTGTTTCTGATTCAGTAGTCATTACTTCTTCTTGTTCTGGTCCCTGTTCCCCGGACGCTTGTTGAAGAACAAGTTGTTTAAATTCTGGATACGATAGATCACCACCTTGTTCTATGTATTTTTGGTACTCTTGTCTTAAAAATTTTTCTGCTTCTGGTGGTAATTGTGGTCCCTCTGCTTCTACCATTTCACCATTAGCATAACCTCTACGTCTTAGTGTAGGTAAACCTAACATCTCATCTTCTTCTTCGACCATCATGCCATCTGCATAACCTATTCTACCACCGTTAGCAGCATTCTGTGGTAAATAAAAACCTTCTTGTACATAATTTTGATTAGGTAAAAAATTCATGTAAGGGTCTCTGTTTCTTGCCATCATCATTGCTGCGTATGGGCCAATGTAATCTTCATCAACTTCTTCTTCTATTTGTTCGTAAGGTCCTACACCCATTGCTTTTTGTATAAATGGTGTTGCAACTGCTGTTGCGCCTAAACCTAGTGCTAAATTTTGACCACTAAAACCTGTAGTACCAGGAACCATTGATTTTAAAAATGTACCTGCTTTATTAAAAAAAGTATTTTTAACTGGTCCATCTCTATTCATTACAAAATTAAGAGGTTGGTTAGCAGCAAACATATTTCTAAGAAAACCTGCACCTCTTGCACCAGAAAACATTCCGCTACTTCCAAAAAGACCTGTTCCGGTGCCATACATACCTAAGCCACCAAGTATAGCAGCTTTACCTAGTGGACTTTTAACTATCTTCTTGACGCCACGGACAGCTTTCTTAACGATACTTCCTAATCCGTAAAGTTGTCTGGGTTCTTGCATTCTAGATATTGCCATAATTTTACCTTAATCCCTATGTTTACTTGGTTTTTGAGAACAAATCAAGAGCAGGCATTATAACTTTTACATCTTGTGCCATATCCTCGTTCTTAAAACCTTTGCTTTCCCAGTCTTTTCTTTCCTTAAAAAGCTCACCAGTTTTTTTATGTCTATAAGTTGTCTCTACTTTTGCTTCTTTTATTTCCATTAGTCTATTTTCTCCTTTAATATATTAAGATAACTAATACCAAACACTACACCATCTGATACAGTGCCTGCTGTAGTATAAGATAACACGGTCCCACCTTCTACAATTAAAGGTAAAGTTAATATCTCTACACTTGTAGCAGCTACTAATGTTTGTGTATTAACAATCTCAAATGCATTGTTTTTAATAGTTACAGTAGGTGTATTAGAACCTGATTTATTTGTAACTCTTAATGATTTAACAATATATGTTTCATTAACAGCTGGAGAAAGCATTGATACAGTCTCTGCAGCTGTTGTTGTTTTGCCGTAAAATTTATATTGGTTTACTACTGCCATTATTCCATAAAGAAACTTTTAGCTTCTATCTCCTGTTTTACTTCATCTTGAAACGTACTGTTTAATTTTGTAATAACTGAGTCAAGATCCCTGACCAAAGATTGTATATTTCTTTGGCTGTATTCTGGTTCTGCTCTAGTTAATGATTCTACTATCTTCGCCATTATAAACTTGTTAGTCCTCCTTTACCATAACCTTGTCTTCCTCTACCTGTTCGATTACTAACAGGTCCACCATCTGTATTTGAAAATCCAGAAGATTGTACATCGCCTTGGTAATCAGATGTGCCTTCAAAAACATTTTGTTGATTAAACGGATTTTTCTTTTGTTGTATATCAGATTTAACATCGTCATATGATTTACCATATGTTTCTTGATAGTAATCATTTGCTTTGTTTTTATCTAAACTTCTTAAACCTTGTAATGCATATGATCTGTAAGAATTAGATCCTGGTTGCATAAAATTATTTCCAAATAAAGTACTGCCTACATTGTAGCCAAACTTATCTTTTATAAAACCATCGTTTCCTCTGTAAGCTCCATACATATCAATTCTATTTTGTGCGTATGGATCATTGGGTAAATTTCTCATTAACAAACCAACACCTGGAATACCTGAAAACGCACTAAAAAGACCGCCCATAATAGGAGCACCATATTTTTGAAAAGTACTTTTAATTGGTCCTGCAAGCCTATCATAAACACTTAAAAGTCCAGGTCTACTTTTCATCGTATAAGGAGTATCAAACTCTGATTCGTCTTCTATTAAACCACTGTAATAATCGCTACCTAAAATTGATTGATTAGTGTAAGGAGCATAAACTGATTCTATATCTTTTTGTACATCAATTGCCATTATCTTCTACCCCCTGGTGCAATGTCTAATCTAAATGTACCTAGTTTCCAATCTTCATTAGTTGTAGTGTTAGCAACTTTAATAGCAATAGATCGTGCTCGTAATCGTGTATCTTTTTTAGTTGTAGTGGAACTAATGTCAAAGTTAGTTGTAGTTGCAGAACTATTTGGATAATTTCGTGTTACAAAACTAACTCTAGTATTTCCTGTCTGTGAAATAAAATCTGGTATAAATCTTTGTATTCTCATAATAAATTCACCATCTCCTCTAAGATCTGGCATACCTACAACAGCTCCAGTAGAAGCTCGTTTTTGTGTGATGTCAAAATCACCAGAAGTAATTGTACCTATAATAGCAGTAGTTACACCGCCAGCATTAATTTGATCGGTCCCTGTTTCCTGCTCATAGTATATAGTAATACCATCAGTATTTCCAATACATTCTGTAGAAGCATTATCTGTTGAATCATAAAATGTTGCGTGTGGTTTATCAAATACTGCAGAGTCTTGCCACGCTGTTCGAGGTAAAGTACCTGTTGTCCATATAGGACGTCTAGGACTAGAGTCTAAATAATTATAAGTAACCATTCTGTTAACAGAGTCTGATGCAGCTGTGCAATAAAACCAACTTATTTCACCAAACAAATTATTTAAACCTGCATTAATAAGATCTCTAGATACAGCATTAATATCATCATAAACATGGTCTTCTACAAGACACGGTAAAGATTTTAATTGACCATCGTAAGTAAAGAAACCATTCTCTGACATCCAGTATGCAGAACCATCAACTTCTATACAAGCATTTTTACCAAACAATCCACAGTTAGTTCCTACTTGTTCAAATGAGAATGTAAAAGGTTGGCCTACAAATTTCATAAGAAATAGTGCGGTGTCAGTCCATACATAAATTGCATCTCTACCTTTAATAGCTCCCATAATTTTAGAACCATCTGCAAGTCTTTGTGTACCTGCGGTATTATTTGCTTTAACTGTATAAGAATCTGTTTCATCAATACTTTCTTGAGATGAGAATCTTATAAACATATCATCTTGAGTAGCAGTATTACCTACTGTAGTTTCTGTACCAAAAAATACTAAGTGTCTATCGGGTGTAGATACTAACACATGTCTAGATGCTGTAGGTGCATTAGGTAATAATGTTGCTCTAGTAGATGTTGCATTTGAAAGAGAAGCATCCCATTCAAAACAAGATCCATTATAAATAAGTGCAATTAATTTTGTTCCATAGTTATCTAATACCCACATTCCAGGGTCAATAGTAAAGTCAGCATTAGATGGGTCACCCCATGCAACATAATCTGATATATTTAAAACACTTGCTCCTCCACTATGGGTTGCTTTTGTAGTTCCATTAACTCCTCTTGCTCCTCCACTTAAAGTGTTTGTAGAGGTATTATTACTTGTAAAACTTATATCTTCCGTACCTATTCTAATTTCTCCTGATGATGGAAAAGCTGCTGTATTGGATAATACAATAGTTGTAGTAACGGTATCTGTTATAGCTGTTGCTAAAGTAGTTGTGGCTGCTCCTAAAGCTGTTCCACCATATAGACCTGTACCCCAACCAAAACCTCCAAGTTGCTGTGATGGTCCTACATGATAATAACATAAAACAGACGTTGATCCTGTAGCACTCATTGGCGTACCAGTTTCTGTAGATCCTAGTGTAATAGTAAAAGTTGTAGTTGTAGGTGCAGCTGTTACCATAAATTTTTTATCTTCAAAATCTGCAGCATCAAAACTAGATGATGCAGGAATAGTCACACTGTCTAACATTACAATATCTTGGTCAACTAAACCGTGTGGACTGCTGCAATTAATTGTAATTATATTTTGATCTGTTGTGCTTGTAAAAGTAGAACCTGTTAGTGTTGCTCTAATAGGATGTATGTCATAATATACTCCGCCAGAATATACATATAAAATTCTGTTAGTTCCTATAGCTGCATATTTAATACCAGAGTTGTCGTCCCAATGATGAATAGCTCTAGCTGCTCCAGTTAATTTATCGTCACCTAACTGTGTCCAACCACCTATTTTTTCTGGAGTACCGTATCTAAATCTAACATTGTCACCATCAAACCATTGTCCCTCAGCCCCGGTTTCTGTGACTTGTTTATTAAACCCAGGTGCAAATCCTAATTTTTGTAACATATAACCTCATTATATTATGCATTCCTTATAGGGGGAATACCTAACATCGGCCTTTTGTCGAACCTATTTTTTTCCGCAAAAGGACCATTTACATGGTTATAATGAAGAAACACTTGTCCGCAAGTATTACCTTCAAAAGGTTCTCTCCAATGCTCTAATTCGCACCCACTATATACCAGCATATCTCCAACTTCAAGCATGACTTTAGTGCCTTTAGGTGCATTAGGTTTATGTATATTTTTGTACTCATCTATCACTGTGTTCTGACCTGTGCCATCTATAAAAATTGGCCATGGATCACCACCTAAATTAATGGTAGTTGATATTTCGCAACTAGGTCTGTCTTTGTGTCTTTTTAATTCATCACCATGTTTATATAATCTAGCATAAGAATAAGTTGGAATTAAATTTAAACCTGTTTCTTGTTGCATTACTGGTAATACTTTTACTAACAAAGTCTCCATTACGGGATCCGCATAATGAGAATAAGTGTTTGGAATCTGTTTATCTGTCCAAGTACCCAACATCCCCGTATCGTACGTAATATTGTTTTCGTACATCCATTTAACCGCATCTCGTTTAAGTAAGAAATAGTTAAATATAAAATTAGCTAACTCGTAGCTAACAGCATTTTTGATTACTTGGTATTTATTAAAAGCCATCTTGTATAAAATTAAAACTTACTGATATTCTTATATCATTAGATTCATTGGGTTCAACACAATGCCACAACCAAGCAGGAAACATAAGTATTCTGTTTACTTTTGGTTCTAAATGTATTTCTCTCCATAAATGTTTAGGGGGCTGGCCCTTAATTCTTAATGGCATATTAGTTTGTATACCTGGTCTTGGATCATTACAAATAAGTTTACCTGAATTAGATTCTGTTTTTACATAATATACACCACTAAATAAACTATTAGGATGTATATGTGGTCTGTTGTATCCACCAGAATAATTTATATTAGCCCACATATTACCTAGTACTGGTTGCTTATCTAACCATTCTTCTTTAAAAACTTGTTTTGACATTTTAAATAATTCTTCTACTAAAGATTTAAATTGTGGCATTTCATGCATATTGGTTTGACTATGCCAACCTTTTACATTTGTTTTTTTTACACCTTCATCTTGTTTGGACCAAGCAATTATATCATTAGTTAATTGTTGTGTGTCTAGTTGTACATCTTCTGCATATATAAGTGTTGGAAAAAATCCTTCAGCAATCATCTAAAAGGTTTACCTCCAAACCAAACAACAAGCGATTGTCTTGTTCCACGTCTAACAGGATTAACCCTATGATTTAAAAATGATGCAAATATAATTGCATGTCCTTGTTTTAATTCTGCAAATTTACCTGGTGCCATTAGTTCTAAGTCTCCACCTTCAAACTCTGATGGATCATTTAATAACAATGTCATTGATATTTTTCTAACTGGTGGTTCGTGTTCCATGTTTACATCACAATCCATATGCCAATCATAAAACCCTCCTTCTGGATATTCTGTAAATTGAGCTTGTTCTGTAACTTGTATGTCTCCAAAACCAAAATGATTTTCATTAGCTGTTTGTATAAAATTATTAAGATCACGATACATATGACCCATTTCTTTAAATGGTATCCACGATATTGTTGTAACTCTTTTCTTTGTGTCAGTTCCACCACCTGGTTTATTCATACCTACTTGTGCAACTTGTGGTTTTTGTGCTCTACCTGATGCAATAATTTGTTGACATTGATCGGGTGTAAATAATGGGGAAGTTGTTTGAACTATCCAACTTTTCCATTTAGGTTCTTTAATTTGTCTATTTTCGTACATTAACTTGCTCCTCTATTTATAATTGGGTCATACTGAACATCCATGTTTGCAGCTAACGTCCGTCTCATACCTGGTCCATTAAAAGGATATACGCAGTGTCTCATGTCATATGGAAATACAAAAAAATCTCGTTCTTTTATTTCTGGTTGGTAATCTATATTAGCAAACATACCAGAAGCTGAACCTAGTATTTGTAGTCTTCCGTTTTGTGGTTGACCTGGTGCTGAATATTCTACTCCAAAACTTTCAGGTAATTTTAAAACCATAACTGATGACAAGCCTGTAAACAATGATCCTTGGTGCACGTGCACTGGATTGTATTCATGTTCAAACATAGTGTTAACCCAAATAGAATTAAAATGTAAACCATAGTCTTTAATTTTATTCCATTCTAAATAATGTCTAAACTTTTGTTCAAACCACCCTAACACGTTATTAGGTAAATGATTGTGTCTAGTCATTCTATGACCATCTTCACCATTAAAAAACAAACTATGTTCTTTTTCTATTTTACCAACTAATTGTTTTTCAGCAGATAGTAGTTGAGGGTATTTAGTTTCATAAATAGTATTAATAATTTCATATATCTCAAGAGGCACTTGATACTTTAATATTGCCTGTCCTAAAAATACAAAATTAAAATCTGATGTGTTCATACTTTTGTTTAATCCTTTTTGGAATTTTTTCTATATAAGGGTTATTTACCTTTCTAACTACTGATCTTATGTTATGCATATTCTTTCCTACGATAGTATCGTTATACTTCATACCATTAACTTCTACTTGTTGCAAGTTATCAAATCTGTGATTAAAATAAGGCTTACCTATAAATTTATATATTTTTTTTATTTCTTCGTTAGGTCTTGCAACTAAATTATCATACTTTACAAAATGACATATATCAGGATAATTAAATGCATTTTTTATTGCTTCTAAATCTTTTGCAACAGCACCATCTTTATTCATTATCATACCTAATTTTTCCTCGTCATTTTTTAAATTAAATCTATTAGGAAATGCATCAGGATTTTCTGTGTACCATTTTATATAACTAGCTAATACATCCATTACATCTCTAAGTAATACAATGCATTTAAATGGTCTCTTAAAATGTTTTTGCATCAATGCAAAGTTACCCGGTGTCATTACTGGTCCACGATCAATGATTATTGGTTGTGACCAATCTTTGTAATAATTATCATACACGACATTTAATACATTATCTAAAGACTTGTGGTCTGGATAGTTTAAAAACACATCTGTTTGTTTAAGTAAAAACACGTCTTTCATTATCTCTAATGTAATAGAGTTAGGTGTGCAGGCTATCTCTGGATTTTGATTCATAATACTTGTAAATAAAGTATTACCAGATCTAGGTTGCGCTACTAAAAAGAAAAGTTGTTTACTTGTCCTTTGCTCCAAGGTCATTAGTCAATTGTTCTTTCTTGTTGTAAATCATTTCTCCTGATTTTTTAACTCTTTCTATTGTTTTTAATTGTCCAAGTACATTAAATACTTCTGGCTGTGATGAGCCTGATGTTAATGTCTCTGCTTTGTTTTTCATAATTTGATGGTAAGATTCTAGTTGGTGTCTGTTGACATCTTTGTCATCAAACGAACCATCATTAAATTCTTTTTTAAGTGTTGACCATAGTTTAATTTCTCTCATTCTATCACGAGCTATTAATTGCATGTTAGCAACACCATAAGTTTTTTCATCTATATCTATTTGAAGTAGTTCTCTTTTTAATGGATCTTCTTCTTTCTTTAATTTTTCTTGTAATCTTTTTAATTTAACTTCATTACGTCTAGCATCAAATGAAAGACTCATTAAGTTTTCTAGGAATACATTTTGTTCTCTAACACACTGCCAATACTTTGCAGCTTTAGTTGGATATTTAGCATCTTGTAAAACAGACATTCTCATTTCTGTTTCTGTTCTAAAGACTTGTTTCTTAGTCCAAGTATCTCTTAACTCAGATGTCATTTCTTTAAACTCTTTAACATCATTAGGGTCAAGTAAATTATTTAAGCTAGGAGCTTCTTTTTCTATAAGTGCATGTATATTACGTTTTTCTGTCATATTAATCCTTTCATTGATTCAAAGGTAATATAACAATTATTAACTAGTTGTCAATGTCTTAGCTGTGGCTGTAGCTGTTTCTCCAGTAAATTCTTCTGTTGCGGCATTTCCAGGTGGGTCTCCACCATAAACAATAGCTGCAGCAGAAGTTCCTGCACCTGATAATCTTCCTCTTGCTGTTGCTAAACTTGGTGCTGTTGCAAAGATTGTTCCGTTATATTGATTTACAGTTGCTACGTCACTTGGTGCTTCTCCTCCTGAAAATATTGCAGCTGTTGATGATCCTGAAGATGCCATCAATCTAACACTATAAGTTAAAGTTGTAGGACTAGCAGTCCAACTTGATCCATCATAAGCAAAAACTGTATTTGCAAGACCTGGAGGTGCATATCCTCCACCAAATATCATTGCAGCAGAAGTTCCTGCACCACCAGCATCATTAGTGGCTGTTGGTAAAGACCCTCCGTTTGTCCAAGAAGTTCCATCATATTCTTCTGTAGCAGTTGATCTAGCAGAGGTATCATATCCTCCAGCTCCGATAGCTGCTGTTTGAGGACCTCCTGATCCTCCTAAACCTAATCTAGCTGTATTTAAATTATTTCCTTCTGACCAAGAAGTTCCATTATATTCTTCAGATACATTTGTTGCTCCTGGAGCAACAGGTGCAGTAGTAGTTCCTCCAAATACTAGACCTGCAGTTTGAGTTCCAGCACTTCCACCTCTTGTTCTAGCTGTGTTTAAATTATTTCCTTCAGTCCAAGACGTGCCATTATATTCTTCCGATGCATTACTTAAATTACTAGGTCCTGTTGTTCCACCACCTGCAGCTAGCGCTGCTGTCTGAGTTCCTTCTTTAGCTCCCATTAATTCATTTCTTGCTGTGTTTAAATTTCCACCACTCGCCCATGCTGCGGCTGTAAATGTATTAATTGAATTATTATATTCTTCTGTTCTACTTAAATAAGCACTACCACCATATCCACCCATGGATAAGGCTGTCTTATTATCTGATGCGTTAGCTGCAGGTGCCATTATGTAAGTAGCAGCACCCATACTGCTTGTAGCTGAAAAAGATGTTCCATCAAAAAGAAATGTGTTTGCAGTTTCTGATGGTGCTTTTCCACCAAAATATATCGCAGCTGTTTGTGGACCACCTGATCCTGGGTTTCTAGTTGCTGTAGGAATATTACCTGTTTCAGTCCAAGAAGTTCCATCGTAAAATGTAAGATCATTAAGCGCTGCAGCAGGTGGATTTCCATCACCACCAAAAGAAACCGTTGCTGTTAATGAACCAGTCATAGAACCTCCCAAAGTTTTAGATTGATTTAAAGCTCCACCATTAGTCCAAGATGTGCCATCATATTCTTCTGTAACATCTGTCCAAGTTCCAGGAGCTAATCTACCACCCGCTATTACAAGTGCTGTTTGAGTTCCTGCTCCACCTGATGCAAATCTTGCAGTAGAAACATTGTTTTGTTCTGACCATGAAGTACCATTGTATTCTTCTGTGTCTGCTGGAGTTGATGGAGGACTTTCAACCTTTCCAGTTGCAGCCACTGCTGCAGTTTGTGTACCACCTGTACCCATTTGATTTCTTGCAGTTCCCATAGCACCACCAGCACTATATCCTAAACCATTATATTCTAATGTTTGAGTTTTTTGTGCACCACCACTTCTACCACCAAAAAATAAAGCAGCTGTTTGAATTCCTGCACCACCTGCGTTTGAATTAGTTTCTGGTAATGATGTACCACTTACCCAAGCAGCAGTTAGTACTACACTTTTAAGCGTACCTGTAGTTTCGTTATACCAAACCTGTCCTTCATACGCTGAAGTTAACGTAGGGTCAGCATCGAATACCTCTACTCGTTTACCATGTAGTTCTTCGTAAGTAGCCATAATTAGTTACTATGGAAGTGTTACGTCGCTTGGTCTATCACGAATTGCTTTTTCTTCATCAGACAATGCATCCCATGCAGCTTGTGCAGCTTCAACTTCAGCTGTAACAATTGCTTGAGCTTCTGCTTTTGTCTTTTCAACACCGTTTTTTTCAGCTAACCAAAGAGCGCCTTTTTCATTGTTTCCAACGACCCAAACGTCTCCAGGATAACCTCTAAGAAAAAAATTTAATCTATCTTGATGAGTGAAAAAACCTTTCCCAGTGTTAGTAGCAGTGCCATACATAAATAGTGCCATAGTTACTTCCTCCTTTTATTGTTATTGTGTATCATATTTTTTAACTAGATGAAATGTTTTTTACATTAAGTGCCGTTGTATCTCCATCAAAATTTTCTGTTGTAGTTCCACTTCCAAGTTGTCCTGCTGTTACAAAAGATGCTGTAGTCGTTCCTGCTTGACCACCTCTCATACTTCCAGTAGCTAAATTAGGATTAGTAGACCATGTTGTTCCATCATAAGTTATTGAATTTGTCGGAAGATTACCTGGTCCTCCTTGAGGTCCTGGAAGATAACCCCCTGACCCTAATGCAGCTGTCTGTGTTCCAACCAATCTAAAAGTATTACGTGCAAGAGGAATATTATTTACTTCACTCCAAGATGTACCATTATATTCTTCAACAACAGCTGTAAAATTAGTATCATATCCACCTGCACACAAAGCTGCTGTTTGTGTTCCACAACCACCAGATCCTCTTCGTGCTGTATTTAAACCATTAGGATTATTTGTCCAAGAAGTTCCATTATAATTTTCAGTATTAGCTAAACTAGATCCGTTATATCCACCAAAAATTAATCCTGCAGTTTGAATTCCTGCACCCATTGCGTTACCTCTTGCAGTGTTTATATCGTTTCCTTCAGACCAAGCTGTTCCATTATAAGATTCTGAATTAGCAATAAATGAAGGTGCTCCACCAACACCTACTGCTGCTGTTTGTGTTCCAAGTCCTGCCATAAAACCTCTACCTACAACTGTATTTCCTCCACTAGAAAAAGTAGAACCATTATATTCATTTGTTGCCTGTGTTACTGCTGGAGCTGGAGTGTCTCCAGCAAAAATTAATCCTGCTGTTCTTGTTCCTGCTGATCCTACATCTGCAGTAGCGGTTGGATAAGCTCCACCACTTGACCATGCTGCTGCTGTAATAACATTTGCTGATGATGTAAATTCTTCTGTGTTTGCAACATTTGTTGAAGTATATCCTCCACAAGCTACGGCTGAAGAGTTAGTTCCAAATCCTCCAATTCTTTCCCTTGCAGTAGCCATGTCTCCTGTTTCAGACCAACTAGTTCCATCATATTTTTCTGTTAATGCTGAAACAGAACCAGTGTTACCACCAAATGCTAAAGCAGACGAACTAGAAGTACCTGATCCCCCCACTAGGCTTCTTGCTGTGTTTAAATTACCACCTGTTGTCCAACTTGATCCGTTATATTCTTCTGTTGCTGCTGTAATAGGAGTAGGACTAGAAACATATCCAGCAAAACCTAACGCTGAAGTTTGAATTCCAGCTGCACCTAATGCAGATCTTCCTGTAGACATATCAGTTTGTTCAGACCAAGAAGAACCATTGTATTCTTCTGTTTTACCAGATATGCCAGGAGCTTCATCTCCACCAAAAGCAAGAGCTAGAGTCTGTGTTCCACATGCTGCTAAATAACCTCTTGCTGTTCCTAAAGTTCCACCAGTTGTCCAACTAGTGCCACCATATTCTTCAGTTGCATTTGTAACAGGTGGAATATTACCACCAACACATAAACCAGCTGAGCTTGGTCCACATCCAGTTGTAGAAAGTCTTACTTGACTTAAATCACCGCCTGTTGACCAGCCAGAACCATTATATTCTTCTGTTGCATTTGTATCACCATTACCACCAAAAGCTAAACCTGTGGTGCTTGTACCTCCAGCTCCTAATCCTTTTCTTGCTGCATTCATAAGTGAACCACTAATCCATGCTTCTGTTACTAAAATACTTCTAAATGCGTTGTCTGTTGTATTAAAAAAAATTCTTCCTTCATCTTGAGGTGAGGACGGGTTTGAAGCTATTGAGTTAATAGACTTTCCATGTAATGATTTGTATGTTGACATAATTAACTTACTCCTACCGTTTGTGTTGCTGCCGCTGCTACAGTATATTCTTCAACTGTATTAGCTCCTGGAGCACTACCTGGTGGGTTTGGAGATCCCACGTAAATTGCTGTTGTTGGAGCTGAGTATGGAGTAGGATTAGCATTTCCTTGTCCATTATTTCCTGAACTTAAATTTGAATCACTAGTAAAAGAAGTTCCATCGTAAGATTCTGCTGCAGTTTTATTTGGTCCTCCTCCATAAATTAAACCTGCTGTTAGAGTTCCTGCTGCGCCTGCATTATTTCTATTTCTTGCAGTGTTAGCAGTACCACCTGCTGTCCAACTAGAACCATCATATTCTTGTGTAGCAAAAATTCCAGCTTCAGGACCACCAGGTCCAGGAGATACTCCTCCAACACTTAAAGCTGCAGGTTCACTACCTAAAACTGTACCACCTGCTTTTGCTACAGGAATTGCTGTTTCATTACTCCAAGATGAACCATTATAAGATTCTACATTTGTCATTACACCTTCTGGTGATCCACCTGCAGGTCCTGCTCCACCAACAGTAAGTACTGCTGTTGAAGTTCCGCCTCCATTACAAGATCTTCTTGAATTGTTTAAACTAGGTGTGCTTGAAAAATTTGTCCCATCATAAGAAACAGAAGTAGTGCTTGCCCCTGGTCCTTGTTGTCCTCCAAAAAATATTGCTGCTGTTTGAACTCCAGCACCTCCTGGATCTCTTGCTGCATAAGGAGAAGCATTTACACTAGTCCAATTTGTTCCATCATATTCTTGTGAATCATCTCCTAAAGGGTTTGGTGCAGGTGTTCCATCATTACCCATTGTTTTTATGTAAGCTGCTTTTGTCCCACAACCTGCAAAAGTCATATAAGAACCTGGAGCAGGATTTCCTGCTGTCCAAGAACCTGGAGCAAAAGTTCTTACTTTTATAGATCCTGCTGTTGAGTTATACCACATCTCTCCTAATAAAGGATTAGAGGGATCAGACGTTACTGTTTTAATTTTTAAACCTGCTAGTTCTTTGTAAGTAGACATTCTACCTAGACTCCTTAATTATTCTTTAAGAGCCAGCCCTGTGTGCTATCTACATAGACCAAAGTATTTCCCGCTCTTTCTGTTGAAACTGTTAATGGATCAGTTGATCCTGCAATTTTTTCGGTTCCGTTTTGATCAATAGTAAGTGCATTAGTATCAAATGTTCCTGCATAATCTATAAAAGCAATCTCATCACCTATACTTCCTGCAGGTAAATCCATTTCAAATGCACCACCTGTCGTGTTAATAAAATAACCTTCACCAGCAACTGCTGTAAATGTAGAAGTTTTTACTGCTTGCCATGAAGTACCGCCTGATACTGCTGCAAAAGATAAAACACCTGATCCATTTGTTTTTAAAAATTCATCAGCATTTCCATCATCAGCTGGAAAAGTTAAAGTTACATTTGATGCAACTGTTGCGGGTGCTTGTAAAGCTATGTAATGAGAATTATCTGCATCACCTAATCTTAAATCACCTTGATCACCAATCTGTAAATTAGTTCCATCCCATGCTAAATTTTCAGAACCACCAAATGATCCTGAATTATTAAATTGAACTTGTGTATTTGAACCACCTGGTAATCCACCAATAACTACTTCTTTAACATCTGGATTTGTACCGTCGTTAGCAGTTGCTGAAAGAATTTTCCAACCTTTATCAGTTGTTGCCCAAGTTACAGTATCACCTGAACCTGATACGTATTTAAATTGTACGGTGTATGCACCACTTGTATTGTTTAAAATAAAATAAGTGTTTTCTACATCTAAAGGAATTGTTACAACTTTATTTCCTGTAATTGCTTCAGCACTTTCTGCTCCTAAAACTATAACTCTTGTTGCAAGAGTTGCACCTGTTGACCCATCAGATACAGCTAAAGCCGTTGTATTAGCTCCTGTACCAGCAGCATTTAAAGTTTGTACTTTATAACCACCAGTTATCTGTTCAAAAAGACTTAAATTGGTATTTGTTTTTGTTCCCCATGTACCGGCGTTTTCACCAGTTGCCATTAGTTCAACACCAAGAGGTGTGTAAGTTGAAGCCATAATTTTTTTCTCCTAAGCTACGTGCGTTACGTCTGTATACGTTGTTTCATGCGTTACGTCAACATTGTTATAACTTGTATTTCCAGTAATATCAACATCTCCATATCCTAATGGAGCAACATTTCCTACCGCAGAAATAGCTTCTTGTCCAGTTAATCCAATAACATCTGCTGGTATAATTATACCTACAGAAGAAGTTACAGAAACTCCTGTTAAAGGGACTCCTATTTCAGGTATAATTGATCCTACAGAAGTTGTCGATCCTACACCAGTTATATTAAATACTTGTGCATCACTTGTTGTAAGTTCTCCTACAGAAGAAGTTGCATCAACGCCTGTTAAATTAACACCAATTCCTATTGTTAAAGAACCTGTTGCCGTAGTTGCAACTAATGTTGTTAAACCTTGAGTATGGTCTGCACCATTATTTAAATCTAATTGACCTTCTGAAACTGTTGCTACTTGACCATCTGGTATAATTGTTGGCGATAAAACAAATGTAAATTCTCCAACAGAAGTTGTTGCTGCTTGACCAGTTAATCCTATTACATCTGCCGGACTAATAGATCCAACACTTGCAGTAGCTTGTTGACCAGTTGGAATTTCAATTCCTTCTAGTACACTACCCCAACCATTTTCACCCCAGTCAAGTGTACCCCAACCAGGTTTTAATTCTACTGTAATAGATCCTACTGATGTTGTTGCTTGTTGCCCTACGAGATCTACATTAGGTGCATCGCCATAAGCTTGTGATCCCCATCCAAGACGACCCCAACCTTGTTTAACAGTTGTTGCATCGTTCCAACCTGCTTGTCCCCAGGATAATCGACCCCATCCTACCGACATGGGTTACCTACGCTATACGAATAATTGCTGTTGAAGCTGCTGCTGCGGGAAATTGAATTGTAAAAGTTCCACTTGATACAGTTTTATCTCCACCAAATGCAACTACCGCGCATGCTTTATCAGATTGTGTATCATTATAAATTAAACAACCGTTGGCTGTAAAAGATGCAGAAGTAAAACTAATATCTGCAAAATCACAAACTGCAGTTGAACCATCTAAAACAGGCGTAACACTTGTAAGTGCTTTTCCACCAGCTGTATAAGCTGATCCTGATGTGTTAGTTATTTCTTCTGAAGTTGTGTAAGCTGTAGTACCTGCACCTAAAGATGCATCACTTTGATATAAAGCTAATTTGAAAGCGTTTCCAGATGATGCAGTAAAGTTGTGAGTACCAACTAAAATCTCTTGTTTAAAGCTATTACAAATCGCTGATGATATTGCCATAATATTTTACTCCTTGTTATGGAGACGGAGATTTGACTGGTATTCTAACAGTGCCGTCAGTGTAATCATCTCTTCTTCGTCTTCCAAGCTGCATTCCTGCAAACTGTTGTATAGCATTTTTATACTTTTGTTCGTACAATGTCAACATATCCGTTGGACCTTTTAAAAATCCATAAGTTTCAGCTAAACAACAATATAAAAGTCCTTGCGGGAAATTTAAGCTTAAATAGTTAGTATTACTTCCTTCTAATAATACAGGTATTTTATTGTAGTATACCCGAAATTTATAATTTGCATCTGGTGTTGGAGCTATGTACATTCCTCCAGAGGTAGTATCAGATAATCCAGTAGCACCTCCGAACATGGCATAATATTTAGGAAATCCCGTTACTGAATTTGTTGTATCCGTAGGAGCTTGTATTTCTCCAGATGGTCCAAATTTTCTATCGGTAAATTCTGATAGATATGTCTGATCTTTTTTCTCTAACCAAGTACCATTACCTTCAGTATTAGCTGTTGAATTAAATACTTCAATCCCTCTTATAAACATACATCCTGCCGGTGCATTGATTGTATTATCATTTGCAGCTAATGTACCTTCTTGAACGTGCCTATCGGAATCCATAGGTAAATCCATAAAAATTCTTTGTTGAGCATTTAGAATAATATTTTCTAAAACAGCATCAGTTAATACACCGTCGTCTACTTCGGTGTAGCTTTTAATTTGTGTTTTTAATCCTGATGCACTTAGTCCTGACATAATTAACCTCTATCATTAACGGGTCCAATTGTACACTGAAAACCGCCTCCTGTTGCCGTGCTACTAGCATTGCTAGTTAATTCAAAACCAAATCCTACCTGGGTTGTTATATGAGCAGGATTACCATTGCTGTCATTATATCCAGCGAGTCCTACTGTTTCTTCAAGAAAAGATATTTTATATGCACCAAATACTTTTGCTCCAGTTGCATGCGAACTTGCTGTTGTGTTTTCAGGAGATA
>JACLAC010016914.1_pt1 | contig 24394 bp, 23 predicted proteins | sample 8027881 | NCBI WGS metagenome assembly JACLAC01 (sample SAMN15725517, study PRJNA655200) | protist metagenome | isolation source: fluorescence activated cell sorting (FACS) single amplified genomes of... | place: Spain: Blaines Bay Microbial Observatory, Mediterranean Sea | collected 2016-01-19 | reverse complement strand
TTAAATGAATGACATTTTGCTGAGCATCCAACTCAGCCCATTGTCCTAACAAAATTGGATGATTGACTTCTCCATGCCCGTGAGGCAGGCCAATCGCCATTGGGAGATTCAAATCACCGAGAACGTCTAGTAGAACGTCACTGACTTGCTCTATTGTACCACATTCTACGAATTCACCAAAAACGAAAGCCCGGACTTTCTCAAATTGACCGCTTTGCCGCATCTGGGTCAGCATGCGATCCAAACGATAAGGCGCTTCGCAAACTTCCTCAAGAAAAAGGATTGAATTTGTTAAATCTACCTGGGCCCTAGTTCCCAGGGCAGAAAGGATTACAGAAAGGCAACCCCCACTGAGCCTTCCTTTCACAGATTCAGCATTTTGCAAGAATTGGACAGGAGTAGAGGGAGATTCCAATTTGAAAAGGGCGTTCTTGAGGGCTTCGCGGTTCTTACCTGCCTGTGGACCACCCACAAATTGTGGTGAAGCAAGCGTGGGCCCATGACAAACCAACCAATCCGTGTGGCGTTGGAGGTAATGAAGCAGTAGGGAGCAGTCGCTGAATCCAATCAACCATTTGGGTTTGTCGTGCCAGGAAGCCGGTTGAAGCAATGGCAGTACTCGAGCAACTCCGTAGCCCCCTCGAATGCAGAAGACTGCTCGAACTTTCTCATCTTCAAGTTGTTGCTGAAATTCTGCAGCTCGATCTTGATCAGTACCTGCCAGATGCAAGTGAGAACGGGTAAGTTTAGGAGTGTAGGTCACTTGGAGGCCCCAATCTTCCTCTAGGATTTGAAAGGCTTGCTCTGCTAAGCGTGGCTGCTCCAACCTCAATTGTGAAGATGGTGCCACAACCGCGACGGCATCTCCTCGCTGAAGCGGGGGTGGACGTATCATCTCATGTTTTGTTTGTACCGCGAGCCATCACCAGTTTCCCAGAGCGGACCATTTCCTTGAGCCCCATAGTGTTGAAGAGTTTTTCCATAGCATCGATTTTCGAGGAAGATCCCGTTGACTCCACAATTAAAGATTGGTCTGTGATATCGACAATCTTGGCCCTAAACACATCAACAATCTGTAAGACCTCGGACCGCTTCTCTGGGCCAACCAATAATTTAAAGATGGCTAGTTCGCGTTCTACAGATTGCTTGGGATCGTGATGACTAGCGTGAACAACATCCACTAACTTGTTTAACTGTCGTAGAATCTGATCTAGTGTTTCAGGATCACCCTGAACAACAACCGTGATTCGAGAAAATTGATGATCTACAGCTGGTGAAACAACCAAAGAGTCTATGTTATAGCCTCTTCTCGCAAAAGTTTGCGAGAGGCGCATCAAGACACCTGGTTTGTTATTGACGTAGATACTAATCGTAAATTCTTCCATGTATTTTCTTCAAAGAAAGGCTGCGTTCAATCTGGAATTTTTGATCTCTAACATGATTCCAGTACACATAACGCGAATTCCAAATGCCTCTCAGGTACTTCCTACAGGCTTCTCGAGTTTGCGGTCTTTAGGCTTCTCAATGAGCATGTCCTTCACGGCAGCTCCTGCCGGAATCATTGGGAAGACATTGTCTTCTTTTACAACCTCAGCGTGTATAATGCAGGGCCCATCATTGTATGCAAGTGCCTTCTTCAAAACCTTGGTCACATCCCCGGCACGTCGAATTCTAAAACCTTTCACACCGTAGGACTCACCAAGTTTAACAAAATCTGGGTTTCCGTCGAGTTCGCATCCGCTTAGTCGCTGGTCAAAGAAAAGCTCCTGCCACTGACGAATCATTCCCAAGTGACGATTATCAATTATTAAAATTTTAATCGGAACTCTCTGGAGCGCAGCTGTGGACAGTTCTGCCAGCGTCATTTGGAAGCCACCATCTCCCACTACAGCTACTACTAGATCGTTTGGACACCCCAACTGAGCACCAATCGCTGCTGGGAATCCGTATCCCATTGTCCCAGCACCTCCACTGGAGAGCCATTGACGTTCACGTGAACTCTTGCAAAACTGAGCCGCCCACATCTGGTGCTGGCCAACATCAGTACTGATTATACCTCTGGATTCAGAGAGCCGATCCAGCTCATCCAGAACATATTGTGCTCTTAATCCACCCCGCTTTGGATACTTAAGTGGATACTTCTTTTTCCAAGAAGCGACCGATTTCAACCAAGAATCTGAATCTAATTTGCGGACATGCTTAATCAACTCCTGCAATACCAAGCGAGCATCTCCATTGATAGATACATCAGGCTGAATGATTTTTCCGAATTCAGCGGGATCAATATCAATGTGAATCTTGCTAGCAGTTGGGCAGAATTCACTTACTTTCCCAGTAATGCGGTCATCCCAGCGGGCACCGATGGCCATAATCATATCACAGCCAACAACCGCTTTGTTTGCGTAAGCGGTTCCATGCATGCCGAGCATACCGACAGATAAATCATGGGTTTCTGGGAAGGCACCTTTACCTAACAAAGTCGTTGTCACAGGTGCTTGAAGCTTTTCAGCCAATTCAAGAACTTCCTTAGCTGCACCAGCACCAACGGCCCCAGCCCCCACGTATAGTAGTGGACACCTGGATTCCGTGATGATATGTGCAGCTCGAACAATATCGTCTGCATTGCCTTTCATTGAGACTTCGTACCCGGGGAGATCAATATTTTCTGGAAAACTTGATACGCATTCTGCTGAGACAACATCTTTTGGTAAATCAATCAATACTGGACCAGGTCTGCCTGTAGTTGCCAAGTGGAAGGCTTCCTGCACGATTTTCGGAAGTTCATTTACATCCTTCACTAAATAGCTGTGCTTCACAACAGGAATAGTCACACCGAAGATGTCAGCTTCCTGGAAAGCATCCTTGCCCAAGTTTGGTGTAATCGTCTGCCCTGTCAACACGATAAGCGGGATGGAATCCATCTGTGCAGTCAATAATCCTGTCACGGTATTGGTCGCCCCAGGGCCTGAAGTAACGAGCACTACCCCCGGCTTTCCCGTAGCTCGAGCATAGCCGTCAGCCATATGGGTCCCCCCCTGTTCGTGGCGCACCAAGACAAGTTCAAGCTCGGGAGCATCCAGTAAAGCATCAAAAATTGGCATACATGCTCCACCTGGATAGCCGAATATGTATTTGACACCCTCTCTCTTCAGAGCCTCTACAACAACTTGGGCACCATTCATCCTAATCTCCTCTAATTTAATAATTGCAAATTGACAGTTTCAAATTACTGAACCCCTTGTAGGAGCACAAGCCAAAAGCCTACATTTATAAATTTACAGGTTTTGTAAAGCTGCCAAACGAATTTCATGACATTATCTACAGAAATTTTCTAACTTGAGCTAGTCGTCTCAAGAATTTACTGCCAACTTTTATATTATTTATGAATCTTATATTTTTTGAATATACAATTTTTTGTGAATAATTCTGTCTCAACAGATCAAATCTACCCAACTTATTTATTTCAAGAGTTCTTTTCTCACACTTGAGACCATGATAACCTTCCATTTCACAAAAATTACAGTTACTGAACTCCCACACAAACATTTGCAATGGAATCAACTCTTGCTGAAAAAATACTGAGAGAAGTCAGTCTCAGCATAACTCGCCAAAGGTTGGCCGTCCTTGAACTCTTTCTAAAGGAAGAACATCCGATGACACCTCATGAGGTGCGGGAAATACTCGATGATCAAGAGCGCGTAGACCAGGTGACCATTTATCGAGTGCTTGAAGCACTGGTTAGAACACGAATACTGACTCAAGTTCCTTCCACAGACCGGAATAGCTACTACTGCCTTGCAGAACGGTTACATGGTCTTCATGCCCATCTCTACTGTAACTTATGTCATCGAATGCTCTGTGTAGAATCACCTGTATCTGCAGGGACAACTGAACGGGGAAAAGAACTACACGTTGTATTAAGCGGAACCTGTACCCGATGTGATGAGGAAGTTCCTGACTCTACCATCTGAATTCATAAAAAGTCTAAGATTCAGGAGAACAAGTTGATCTCTCCCCAGTTGATTTAGACATCCATTCAACTTGAGCATTGTCTCCCAGAACATCAATTTTCTCTGATTTTAAGGCCCTTGCCATTCCCCAAAACAGCTCTCTTACTCGGAATATTAATGAAAACTGACCAGAACCAGGTGTGGGGTAGCAACCTACAAAGCAGCCCAGCCGAAGAAAATGTGCTGTTTTGTGCTGGCCGTGATGTTCAGCCTTTGCCAATGGCAGATCTAGCTTTGCTGCCTTACGATCTATGGACTAATCGGGCCCATGCGATCATGTGGTTTGAAGAAGGAATAATACCCAAAGACATTTTGACAAAGATTCTTGGAGGACTGAACCAGCTCGAGGAGCAATTTCTGAAAGGAAATTTTGAGTTAGATCCAAAGCTAGAGGATGTGCATATCAACGTGGAGGCATTCTTGACCAAGCAGCAAGGAGTGAAAGTTGGCGGGTGGATGCATATCGGAAGAAGTCGCAATGATCAGGCAGCATGTGACACACGGCTTTACCTTCGCGATGCACTTCTACGACAGGCTAGAAATCTATAAAAGTTGATTCAAACTCTTTTGACACAGGCTGCAGAACATACCGAAACGGTGATGCCTGGGTTAACACATTATCAACCTGGAATGTTGACTTCATGGGGCCACTGGCTCTGTTCTCATGCACAAGCACTGTTGCGAGACCTGGAAAGAGTCAAATTTTTACTAGTCCCAATCAATCGAAACCCATTGGGAGCAGCTGCTTCTTTTGGTACCTCCTGGTGTCCAAATCGAACACGTACCACTGAATTGATGGCCTTCTCTGAACCAGAACTCAACACACTCGACTGTATCAGTGCTCGTGGTGAATTGGAAAGTCAGGTTTCCCAGGGTTACTCGGCAATGATGAATCATCTTAGTCTACTAGCCCAAGACCTGATCTTTCTGAGTCATCCCTACATCAGTATGCTGCGTCTGCCCGACGCATTCGTAACAGGCTCCTCCATCATGCCACAGAAGAAAAATCCTGATTTTGCAGAAGTCATCAAGGGTAAGACAGCCCTTGCTCACGGACTCCTTCAATCTTTGTTAGGAGTACCCAAGGGGATGGTCAGTGGCTACAACCGAGATAGCCAGGTTTGTAAGTATCTCGTGATGGATGTTATCAGAGAATGTGAGCCAGCACCCAACATTCTCTCAGGAGTGATGTCTGAATTAGAAGTCCGTAAAGAGGTGATGCGGAATCGCTGTGATGAGGGATTCATGAACGCCGTCGATCTAGCTGACTCCCTCTCAAGGAATGAGGGCATCCCATTTCGAAAGTGCTACCATCTGCTAGCAAAGGCTGTCCGACTTTCTTTGCCCAGCGAATCCATCACAAAAGATGCGATTCAGTCTGCTCTGAATGATGAGAGCTTGGCGATTACTTTTTCTGATGAGGACTTTGCTGCACTACAAAGTCCACTGACCGTATTAGCCCAGCGAGACCATCTCGGAAGCCCAGCCCCTGAAAGAGTGCATGAGCAGATAGAATTGATGCAATCCAGATTAGTAGAAGATTTGGTGGCAGTCAGGCTAGTGATGACCAATTGTGAAGAAGCTCAAACCATCTGCAAGAATTATCAGGCCTGAATTATCTCCGATAAAATTCAATTAAGTTCTCCACTACGTATTCCTGCATATCAAGGGTCAATCCCGGATAAATCGGTAGGGCTAGCACTTCCTGCGCAGCACTGTCGGATTCAGGCAGGCTTCCAGGTCGATAACCAAGATCTGCAAAACATTCCTGTCGATGAAAAGGTACGGGATAGTAAATTTCGGTGGCTACTCCTCTCTCCTGAAGAAATTTTTTGAGATCTTTCCTCCGCTGCACGCGCACAGTGTACTGGTTGTAAATATGGTGATTTAGGAGATTGTCATCCTTATAGACAGCAGCAGGACAAACTACTTCTTCCAATTGCGCACTGCCAAGCAACTGATTATAGTGCGCAGCATTTTGACGACGTTGCTCATGCCAAATTTCGAGACGTTGTAGTTTAATTCGCAGTACACAGGCCTGAATCGGATCCATTCTGAAATTTCCACCGATCACCTTGTGATAATATTTCGGTTCTGCACCATGGACGCGCTTGATACGGAGTTGATGGTGTAATTCAGCATCGTTCGTAGTCACCATTCCACCGTCACCAACTCCCCCAAGGTTTTTGGAAGGGAAAAAGGACATGCAACCCACGTTACTCATTTCTCCTGCTCTTCGCGCTTCACCATTCAATCGATACTCTGCTCCAATGGCTTGGGCAGCATCTTCGACAACAGCTATTCCAAATTGCTTGGCAACCGCAAGAATAGCCTGCATATCTGCGCACTGTCCAAAAAGATGAACCGGGATCACAGCCTTAACCTGCGCTAGTTCCTCTTCGGTATAATTCTCTAACTTTTCTTCAAGATGGTTTGGACAGAGATTGAAGGTTGTCGGATCAATTTCAAGAAAAACAGGTTCTGCATTCAGACGCGACACTACACCTGCAGTTGCAAAAAAAGAAAAATCTGGGACCAGTACTTTATCTCCTTGACCAATATTGAGCGACATCAGAGCAAGCAGCAAAGCGTCTGTTCCCGAAGAGACACCTAAAGCATATTTGCAACCGCTGTATTCGGCCACAGCTTCTTCAAACCGCTCCAACTCAGGCCCCATGATGTAGCGAGTTGAGTCAATAACATCTGTGACTGCGGCAATTATTTCATCGCGCAAGCCCTCATGCTGAGGACGTAGATCAAGAAGAGGAATTTGCATCAATGCTCTTTGTGTATTGGGTGGACTTTTCACTGAAGTGTATAAGGAAGTTGTGGGATATGCTTGCAGAAAAAATTTCAGCGGCGGCGGAAGAAACTCAAATTCAATAAATAGCTATGACACTCGAATTTGAAGTTTCATGAAGTCTTAGTTGGCTGATTTTCTTTCTTGAGATTCAATCACTTGAATGAATTCCAGATAGCGTTGAGTTCCTGTACGTTGAACTGGGCTGCCCTGTACCCGCAACTGTATACGGCCTCCATTAGGAAGCAGATAACAATGGTTCAGGGTAAAGACTTACCCTTCTCAATAGCTTGTTGCCATTGACTACGAACCTTCTCTTGTTCATTCTCTGGCACATGTTCCAAATAAGCCTGAAAAAATTCGTTGGGCCTGTTGAAGGATGGATTTGCAGAAGAGTGAAGAGTTGAGCAGAAGATTTGCCCTTCTTCCCATTGCCAATCACCCAAACGTGCCATTTGCTGGGCCTGTAATAATCGATACTCACGTTCCTGAAGCTTCTGGAGCTCCTCCTGACGTTGAAGCGTCACGTTTTCAAGGACAACCTGACACCCTTCAATTCTACTGTCTTCTATCGGAGCAAGGGCAAAGCCATGTGCGACCACAATTTGCTCATCACGTAACTTCCATTATTCTCGCTGAGCTCCAGAATTTTGAAGAACTCGCACAAAGAAGTGACGGAAATTTTCTTGAGAATACCTGTGGAGGAAAAGCTACATCGGCATTCTTTCAGAATATAAATCTGGGTTTGCTTGTGCAAGCAGCTTGGTGGTTCAGTTCAAGAATTCGTGACGACTCGTTAAGAATAAGGCACGGAAGAGGTGAATTACGAAAGAGAGCTTGTTAACGTGAACGAGATTCTTCCAGAGAATATCAGATTTCCGGCAGTTCTTCATTCTGCACTCGTAACTCTTCCTGATGAATCCTCAGTTCCTGGAGTAACTCCTGTGGGGTTGGTACTTCCCTTTGTTGCTCAGAAAATTGCAGTAAAGTCTGATCTTCAGATTCCTGCCAATTTTTCTGCAAAAGTGAGTCGTTCCACTTTCGCATCTTATCCATTCTCTGCCTCAAGCGGGCGTTATCCAGCTTCAATTGTTCAATCTCCAACAGCGACTCTTGCCTGCCCTTTATTTCATCCATTCTCTACTCCGAATTGAAAGACAACAACTAGTCTGGCAAGCGTTTAAAATAATTCAACTTTGAAGATTCAAAAATTTAAATTTATTAAAAATATCAATTAGTTCTCCAGAGCATTCCCAGTTTAGTACTATAGCCAACAGATCGAGCAGCAACTTTTCCTGTGGGATCGATAACGTAGTATGTTGGGAAAGCTCCAATATGATAATTTGCTGTCATCTCCTGATCGCCAAAAAGAACGGGATACCTAAGTTGATGTCTCTGCAAAAACACATCAACCTCTTCCAAACTTTGATAGGAGAGGGCAACCAACCAGATCAACAATTCTCCCTTTTCCTGCCGTGACTGCAGACCTTTCAAATTTCCGATACTGAAATGGCAAACCGTACACCACGGAGCAAAGAAATAGAGCAGAACCGTCTTTCCTTTTGCATTAGACAAACTGTATGTTTGTCCATCTCTGGCAAAAAGCCGAAATTGTGGGGCAAGTTCTTTCTCAGGTACAAGTTCAAGGGCCTGCCAAGTAGTCACTCCCCAAAAGATCAAGCCTGCCAATAGCAACGTTCGTAACCAACCGGCCATTCGGCCAGCCCAGGTTAACCAGCTTTTTTTGAGTTTCATCCCAACCCAAACCTTATGCAGTTAGTCACCAACCCGAAAATTCGTAATTTAGCTATTATTGCACATGTTGACCATGGCAAAACCACACTTGTCGATCAAATGTTTCGTCAAAGCGGATTGTTCCGTGAAAACCAAGAAATCCGTGACCGCCTAATGGACTCCATGGAACTGGAAAAGGAACGTGGAATCACCATTTCTGCCAAAAACTGCTCTATTGAATGGAAAGGCACCAAAATCAACATTCTTGATACCCCAGGACACGCAGATTTTGGAGGAGAAGTTGAACGCGCTCTGACAATGGTTGATGGGGCAATTTTGCTGGTCGATGCTTCTGAAGGCCCTCTGCCTCAAACCCGCTTTGTCTTGAAAAAAGCTCTAGAAAATCGAACACAAGTATTAGTTGTCATTAATAAAATTGATCGACAAGATGCCCGCCCAGATGAAGTTCTGAATGAAGTCTATGATTTATTTATTGATTTAGAAGCCGATGATGGGCAAATTGACTTCCCAGTATTTTATGCCGTTGGACGCGAAGGTATTGCAAAAATCTCTTTGGACGCTGATTCAAATACTCTTGAACCTTTGTTAGATGGAGTCGTGGATCACATACCTGCTCCACGTTTCAAGGAAGACGCGCCTTTTCAGATGTTGGTCGCTGATCTGGGTTATTCCGAATTTTTGGGACGCCTCGCTGTAGGTCGGGTAATGAATGGGCAGGTACAACGTAATGAACCACTTGTCTGCCTCGGTGAGGAAGGTACCAAGGCTCTCCGGGCCACGAAGTTGCAGGTATATCGTGGAACTAGTATGGCAGAAGTTGGCGAAATTGAGGCCGGAGATATTCTGATTCTTGCTGGAGTGGAAGACGTTCATATTGGCGACACGATCTGTCATGCAGATAGCCCCAAAGCTCTCCCGCGGCTAAGGATTGACGAGCCCACAGTATCAATGAGATTCTTCACAAACACCTCTCCACTTTCTGGGCAAGAAGGAAAGTTTGTTCAGTCTACAAAACTTCGAGAAAGATTACTTCGGGAAACTCTGAGGAATGTTTCCTTACAAATAGAAGACACTGATGATGCGGAATGCTTCCTGGTGAAAGGGCGAGGCGAACTGCAAATGTCGATTTTGATCGAAACCATGCGCAGGGAAGGGTTCGAGCTTTCCGTAGGCCGCCCAGAAGTCATCTGTCGACGTGAAGGGACTCAACTACTGGAACCCATCGAAGAAGTCTACATTGATTGTGACGAAGATTTTCTTGGCATTGTTTCTGAAAAATTGTCGCTCCGCAAAGGGAGAATGGTAAATCTGGTCAATCATGGTACAGGTCGAATTCGTGCTCAGTTTCAAGTCCCCTCTCGGGGACTGATCGGATATCGGAATGAATTTCTAACTGATACTCGCGGCACTGGTATTCTCAACTCTATGCTCCTTGGCTATGAGCCCCATCGTGGAGCTTTACCAACTCGCCTGACAGGGTCTCTAGTTGCAGATCGCAGTGGAAAATCAGTGGCATATGCGCTATTTAACTTGGAACCTAGGGGCCGACTTTTTATCGGACCGGGTATCGAAGTTTATGAAGGGGTAATCATTGGGGAACACAATAGAAATAGCGATTTGAACGTTAACCCCTGTAAAGAGAAAAAACTGACCAATGTCCGTGCATCTGGGAAAGACGAAAACACTGTCTTGACTCCTGTTTTGCCGCTTACGCTGGAACAAGCTATTGAATTTATTGTTGATGACGAAGTTGTGGAAGTGACCCCTAAAAGTATTCGTCCTCGCAAAGCCATTCTCAACAATTCATCTCGTCAAATTGCTGCTAAACGCATTACCCCCTGACGAATTTGTTCGACTTTCTTTTGTAATCTCTTACATTGCCACCGATGAGTGTTTGCTCATCGGAGCTCTAAAAATTGTAGCTGGCCCATCAATTTTTTCTCTGTGCTCTCCAATTTTGTCAGAGAATAGTTTCAGGCAACCTAAGACTGGAATCAGTCAAATCTGGCGCTGCTCTCCCTCAATCCCATGGCATTCCATGAGAACTACGCTGGTATGGCTTCGCAAAGATCTTCGACTACATGATCACCTGCCCTTGCAATGTGCTCTCGAGAAGTCCGACCGACTACTGCTGATCTACTGCCTGCCAGATTCCTGGTTTCAACCTACCACTTACGGTTTCCCAAAGATCAGTAACGTTCGCTTAGAGTTCCTGTTCCAAAGCCTGGCCGATTTAAGAAAGCATGCCCAGGAACGAGGCGGAGAATTGATCTTTCGACAGGGCAATCCACCCAAGGTTATTGCAGAGTTAGCAGAGCACTATCAGGTTGACGGCGTCTTCGCCCACCGTGAACATGCACCTGAAGAAAAACGTGAAGAAGACAAGCTCCGTGAGACACTGAAGGTCCCTTTACGACTCTATGACGGGAATAGTTTGCTGAAAGAAACTGAACTGCCTTTTTCTTTGGTTGACCTCCCAAAAGTTTTCAGTAATTTCCGCAAACAGGTAGAAAAAGAAGTCCAAATCAGTCGTCCCATTGCAGTCCCGAAAATTCTTCCTGCACAACCACAAAACTGTCTACCAGGTATCATTCCAAACCTTGAAGACATGGGTTTTGAGCCTTTAATTCGGGATATTCGTAGTGTCTACAGATTTGTAGGAGGAGAGACTGCGGCATTGTCCCGCGTTCAACACTACTTATGGAAATCACATGCAATCAAGACCTATAAAAAGACACGCAATGGGATGCTGAAACCAGATGACTCCGCAAAACTTTCACCCTGGCTGGCTTTGGGTTGTCTATCTCCAAAACATGTTTACCAAGAGGTCCGTCGATACGAAAATGATGTGATTGCTAACGATTCAACGTACTGGCTGATTTTCGAAATCTGGTGGCGAGAATTTTTCCGCTGGATCACAAGGCTGCATGGCGAGAACTTGTTCCGGTCTGGCGGTATACGCAACCAATCACCAAAAGTAGCTAATTGGGATAAATGTCTAGACGCTTGGTGCCAAGGTCAAACGGGAGTACCTTTTGTGGATGCGCATATGAGGAAGCTCAACGCTACTGGATACATGTCCAATCGAGGCAGACAAAACGTAGCTAGTTTTCTTGTTCGAGACCTACGACAGGATTGGCGCTTGGGTGCTGCCTATTTCGAAAGTCGCTTGATTGACTATGACGTTCACAGCAATTGGGGAAACTGGAACTATGTCGCCGGGGTTGGTAACGATCCAAGAGAAGATCGTTACTTTAATTTGGTAACCCAAACACTCCGGTATGATCCAAATGGAGAATTCATTATTCGTTGGGTCCCTGAATTGCGTGACGTACCACCAAAAGAAATTCCACATATAGTGCAATTCACCCGGCAGCAAAGAGAGAAGTATCGGTTGGGTGCTTACCCAGAGCCCATCGTATTTTCTTCAGCTTGGCGTCGTTAAATTGATACCGCAAATTTCTTCGAGCTTGTTGTGAACAAGGCAAGTATGAAAAAATAATTGAATTAGTTAAAAGCCTTCTTTTCTACCATATTTCTGACAGCTCACGATGTCTTTGCAGCTTCAACCACAGCCCACACCGCTTGATTGGCCAGGTGCTTTAGAGCACTTGCGCGAGGTGCTACCACGTTGGCAGCATCGCAATCAAAGTCCTATTCTCCAACTCTGCATTCCACTTGCAGAAGCAGATCCTCTTGAGTGGCTTCAACATCAAGCGGGGGCTACACGTGTTTATTGGTCTGACCGAGATCACCAACTCCAACTGGCCGGATTGGGAGCAGCCTTGCAAATCCAAGGTCCCACCGATGAGGTGCTGGAGAAGATAGCTGGATGGCAAAAGCTTGTTCCTCCCGACACTGCCTTCCTTGGTGGCATACCTTTTCATAGCTCACCCAGGGGGGCTCAGCAGTGTGGCTACTTTCAAAAAGCGGCCTTTGTGTTGCCCTTTCTAATGGTCCAACAAGACTCCAATGGCAGTTTTCTCTGGGTACATCTTGCTCAAGATATAGAAGGAGCCTCAACAATTCAGCAACTTTTCGACTTAATGGATCGTTTAAAGTTTTCCTCCAAACCACAGCTGTTTGACAGCCGTAGAATCAGTATTATTAAGAGGAATGAAACCCCAAATGAAGCTGACTGGATTCATTCGGTCAAAGCAGCCCTCAGTCAAATTCGAGCCAATGAATGCGAAAAAATCGTCTTGGCTCGCCAATCCCATTTTCAATTGAACACAAGCCCCGATCCATTTGATCTGCTGAATCAACTCCGTCAACAAGCACACCATGCCTACCACTTTGCATGGCAGGATGTCGAAGGACCGGCATTTTTAAGCATCACACCTGAAAGATTCTTCCGAAGAAAGCGCCAAAATCTAGAAAGTGAAGCGCTGGCAGGCACCCGGCCAAGAGGACAGAACGCATATCATGATGAGCAGTTGACCCACGAGTTATTCCATGACACGAAAGAAGTTCGGGAACATCTTGTTGTTTTGCGCTTCATGGAAGAACGCTTCTCAAAACATTGTCGAGTTGTGGAAAGGCTCTCCCATCTTGAACCCCTTAGACTGAAGCATGTTCAACATTTACTAAGTCGCCTACAAGGGCGATTATTGGATGACGTGACAGATGCTCAGCTTCTTTCATCGCTACATCCAACTCCTGCAGTATGTGGATTGCCTCAAGCAGTTTCCAGAACTCAAATCAACAACTTGGAATCATTTGACCGCGGCTGGTACGCAGGTCCTATTGGTTATTTCAGCAAACACCAAAGTGAGTTTGCTGTGGGTATTCGTTCCGGAGTATTGGAGGGAGATTCCCTAACAGTGTATACAGGTGCAGGCATTGTTGAGGGTTCTGATCCACACCGTGAATGGCAAGAGTTAGATCACAAACTCCGTAGTTGGGAAGTCCTGCTCGGGAATCCCGCATGAACCCCAATGAGTGTTTGAGTTATTGGTTGATTGAAGAGTTGGTGGCTCAGGGCATCACGCAATTCTGTATCTCACCTGGTTCTCGTTCTACCCCTCTGACAGTTGCTGCTGCTCGAAATCATCAAGCAAACACTCAAATTTTTCTGGATGAGCGGGCAGCCGCATATTTTGCAATAGGCTGGGCTCGTGCTACAGATCAAGCAGCTGTCCTGATTTGCACCTCAGGCACCGCTGGAGCCAACTTCTACCCGGCTATAATCGAAGCCAGTGTGGAACACATACCCTTGTTGGTAATTACTGCAGACCGACCACCTGAATTACAGCTAACCGGGGCAAACCAAACAGTTGATCAAAATCAAATGTTTGGTAGTCATACTCGCTGGTTTTATGATCCGAGTTGTCCTGATCCCACTTTACAAGAGAGTACCGTCAAATCATGGGCTGCTCAAGCAGCCTTGCGCAGTGCCTATCCAGATCCAGGTCCGGTTCATATCAACCTACCTTTCCGTGAACCTTTCCTTTCAGAAGAACATTCCAACCCTCCAAAAGTATCATCACCAAATTTTCAACTAGGTGTTCCACGCCAAAAACTAGCCAAGGATGATTTACAAGCGCTCCGTAAAATCCTTAAGGCAGACCGTGGATTGGTGACCCTTGGAGAACTGCCAGTGCGTGCTTATTTGTCGGTTGGGAACTTTGTAGAAAACCTGAACTGGCCAGTCTTTGCCGATACCACTTCTGGATTTCGTTTTGGAAATTTGACTCAACGAATTAATCTGGCTGACCAACTATTGCTTCAGGATCATTGGCGAAAGGCTGTACCTGAAGTTTGGATCCATCTTGGTAACCAATTCGTCTCAAAACGCTGGCTACAATGGTGGAAAGATTGCCACTTGACCCGTAAGATTGTTGTTACGAATCACGCCGAGAGACAGGATCCGTCCCAACAACCACACTGGCGGCTGCAATTGGACTGGGAGGCACTTGAGGAGATTCTTCCGATCAGAGAAGCAATTCCTACCTCAACTCATTGGCTGGAGCGATGGAAGCTGGGCTCTCAAGCATTGGAAGAGCAGGCAGCACAGTGGTGGGATAAAACTGAGAGGTTCGGAGAAGTATCTATTGTTCGAGAGTTGGTTCGTAAAATTCCAATAGAACATGCCCTTTTTGTAGGAAACAGCCTGCCAATTCGTGAAGTTGATATGCTTTCAGAAAACCGTAATACTCCTTTAAGAGTAACCGCTAATCGTGGAGCAAGCGGCATTGACGGTCAAATTGCAACGGCCTGTGGATGGGCCAAAGGTCATCAGCAACCAACCACAATTCTCTTAGGCGATCTTTCCGCAATACACGATCTAAATTCCCTCCTGTTGATCCGTGAAAGCCCTGTTCCTGTAACCCTAATTATTCTGAACAATGATGGAGGAGGGATTTTCTCAATGCTACCTATCTCCAAGCAGAAAGATGTTTTTGAGCGTTTTTTTGTTACGCCGCATGGTTGTGAGTTTTCTAAAGTTGCGGCGATGTTTGATCTGGATTACTTTCAACCAGAAAACCGGGAACAGATCTACAAAAGTTTTCAAGAGGCATGGCATTCAAACAAGCCTTCTCTGATTGAAGTCAAGACTGATCGTGAACAAACAGCAGCCCAATTTCTGGCTTGGCAAGATCATGTTAAAAAACATGTCTGAGCCTGGAGTTTATCCAACAGTACCTGCTCCAGAGGCACCTGCCCCATTCCCAGCCCATGAAAGAACGACTTCATAAGAACGTAATCCTACTGGGCATGCCTGGTTCTGGAAAAAGTACTCTGGGGAAACTTCTTGCTGAAAAGCTCGGGTGGCACCTAGTAGATACAGATCTGTTGATGGAAGCAACTCATGACCGCCCCCTTCAAGATATCTTTGATTTATTGGGATACGAAGGATTTTGCGTGGAAGAAGAGACAACTCTGCTCCAACTGGATGGAGAACGGCAGATCATCTCTACTGGAGGCAGTGCCGTTTACAGCGAATCTGCAATGTCACATTTGGGGAGTTTGGGGTTGAGAATCTTCTTGAACCTACCATTGGAGGACGTCCTCAGTAGGGTTAACAATTTTGAAAAAAGAGGAATCGTCTGTCGACCTGGGCAGGATCTGGCTGCTCTCTTCAAGGAGAGACACCCCCTCTATTTGCGACATGCTGATCAAGTCATTGAGACTGTGGGAATGTCTATCGAAAAACAGGTCCACCAACTGCAGCAACTTCTAAACTAAAAATTAACCTTCCTAACACGATTGCTTAAAATTTTTGAGTCGCGTGCACTCCCAGCCAATTCAAAACATAATCATCCCCATCATCCCAAACGAGTGAGATTCGATAGTTCAGACCCAGGTTAAATCGCTCATACTGCTTCAGCCAACGCGTGCCTATATTCTGCTGATCCATATCTTGCCCATCGACTCGCTCAAAAGTAGCTCCGAAAATATGCTCCTCGAAAGCATATTCCGCATCCGCGTAAAGTCCCAGAGAGGTTTCAACTTTGGAGTTGAGTGGCGTCTGGAAGAAATCAAGACCCACTTCATAGGATGTGTTCTCATCCTGCTGGCCACCACCCAGTCTTAGCTGGCCACCATCCCCAATACCACTCGGCCCATTGAAAAATTGGATACTTCCTCCGATGAGGTAATCTTCCTGATCAAGAATCATTTTCCCACCAACCATCCCCAATGTTGCTGAAGATTCAGGAAATTTGTACCTGCCAACACTTACAGCTAAATGGGACTTTCCGTCGTCAAACTCTTCGGCTGTTTCCACTAGTAGCATCTCTTCTGTGGAATTTAGATAAATTGATGAGCTTCCCGAAGACATTTTTCCGAAATTTCCAAGACTGATTTGCTTGTATGCTAAAGATAAATTTCGTTGTTCATTAAGTTTAAAATCCACACTTGTTGAAACTAGCCCACCCGTCACATCTACATCATCCACCTTTCCATAAATCACCTCTTCAAGACTCAGAGACATTCTTCCGTTTTCATCTTCAATTTCGCTCAGCGCCCCGTTATTATTCGTTTGCACCGCTAAAGAAGGTACTGCCACACGACTATTTTTCAAATCCAGAACTGGCAAATCTGCCCAAACAACTGTAGCAAAAAATCCAGGGAAAATACTAAGTAAAGCACTAGCAAAAAATCTAGAAGCAAAGCTCATTTTTATTCCTATGATTAGGTGGCGGTTAGATCCAGAGAATTTGTTCTTTATGTCGTATTGGTAGTAAAAGATTTAGATTCTAGAAATACCATAGTGTCATTTTCAGAAAAATTCCCTCAAAAGATGATGCAATTTCTATCTTTAAGGCATCTAATTAAGTCTGGAATCAGATTGGTGGAGAAATTTCACCTAATTTTATCAAATTTAAACACTCTGCAAATCTTAATCACAATCTAACATCTCACTCGCACTATCAAGAAATCTTCATTTAACTTTCTCGGAGTACATGGTGAGCACAGACTTCCAATCGAATTTCAATCCTAAGCAGTTTCTTCATCTATGCATTCGTATTGGGGCACCTAAAAAGCTGCAAATCATGTTGTCTTGCATTCAACACGTTGATAGTGAAGGTGAATTGAAATTATCTGTGACTAAGACCGCAACGGAGCTACATTGTTCCCGTGAATATGTCTTGAGAGTACTTTCCCAATTGATTAACCAAGGTATCTCAACAGATCTTGCTCCTGTTACTCGTTCAGACCGTAGAGGCTAGCGTTTCTGGTTGACTGATATGCTGATCACCTCTTCTAATTATCCTTCTTAAACTTTCTTCACTCCATCATCTCTAAAGGATAATTTCCCGCAGAAACAGACCCCTTAAAATATCCGCCTTGAAATGTGCTCTTTGATGAAGCACATTCGCGTCCGGTTAGCGACCCATCCTGGGAAGCATTGACTTTAGCCTTACGGCCCAACCTCCGCTGAGAGATTTACATGAGAATAGCAAAAAGAATTGGCGCTCTGATGGGTGCAATGCTGATAGGAAGTGTGCTGCAGGCAGCAGATCGGCTGACTCTATACTGTAGCCCACAAATCGAATGGTGTGAGTTAATGGTCAACACCTTTGAAAAGCAGACGGGCATCCGTGTGTCCATGACCCGAAAGAGTTCTGGCGAAACTCTCGCTCAAATTAAAGCAGAAAAGTCCAACCCAAAAGGAGATGTCTGGTGGGGTGGAACTGGTGATCCTCATTTGCAGGCCGCTGAAGAGGGTCTGACTGAGGTCTACAATTCATCAATGAATTCACAACTGCAGGATTGGGCGCTATCTCCTCATAAAGCCACCGGAGGTCGTACAGTCGGGATTTACATGGGTGGGCTTGGATACGGCTACAACACTGAATTGCTAGCCAGTAAAGGACTTCCCGCACCAAAATGTTGGAAAGATCTGTTAAATCCAGCTTTCAAGGATGAAGTGCAGATCGCCAATCCAAACACTTCCGGAACTTCCTACACCACTCTCGCAACTGTGGTGCAACTGTTTGGAGAAGATGGTGGCTTTGACTTCATGAAACAGCTGCATCAGAATGTTAGCCAATACACCAAGTCTGGTTCTGCTCCGATCAGAGCTGCAGCAATTGGTGAAACCACGGTTGGGATTGTCTTCATGCACGATGCGGTGACCCAAGCAGTCAAGGGTATGCCCATTCAGACAGTCGCCCCCTGCGAGGGAACAGGCTACGAAATTGGTTCGATGAGCATCATCAAAGGCGCTCGCAACATGGACAGCGCAAAGAAGTTCTATGATTTTGCGCTCACTGCAGACATTCAGAGCATGGCCGCCAGTGTTGGAGCTTATCAAGTTCCCTCGAACAAGGGTGCTAAAGTACCCAAGGAGGCCCCGGATCTTGATAGCGTAAAGGTTATTGATTACGACCACGCGAAGTACGGTTCAAAGGACGTAAGAACCCGCCTACTATCCAAGTGGGACAACGAAGTCTCGACCCTGCCTCGGTGAGTTCAACCACTCTTAGCCTCTCTCGTCGCATTCAGCTTAGAGAGGCAACTCCATACCTTTTTCGCAAAGCTCTTCTACTCTGGCTTTCCGTCGGTTGGTTCGGTGCTTTGGTACTTCCTTGGTATCAGGCCTATGATGGATTCTGGAGCTTTATCTGGATTGAAGATGGCTGGCCGCTTGATGATGAATACTCCCCGGGGATCCTGCAAATCTTTATGCAGGATCGCTTGTGGCTGCTACCTCTAATGATCTGCATCGGACTACCGATCATTTGCTTCGGTTGGAAACGTGATGACCCTAGGCTTGCCAATTTTCTGATGGGATGTGGGGGTCTTGGCCTGTGTTGGATTCTGTTACAGGGCTTTGTCATTGGGTTGCGTGGTTGGAATAGCGAAGCTTTCCTGCTCTTACTAGGCAGCCCTGGTCCATCACAGGAGGGGATGGGCTATGGGGCTCTGCTGGTTGCCAGTTGCCTGCTTTTCCTCTTTACACAGGGCTGGAGCTTGCGCGGTGGAGTACAAGGTGACGGTTTTGTCACTGGCGCAATCGGTCTGAATGTTTTGCTGGTGCTTCTTTTCATCTTCTATCCTGTCGTCAAAATTTTGTTCAGCGCCCTTCTAAACGAAGAAGGTGCACTTGCACCAATCCTTTTTTTTCAAAAGCTCACGTCCGAGAGAATCTGGCAACTAAATTGTTTCAATACAGGATTAAGCTGTGGAGTAGCTTGGAATTCCCTCTATCTGGCCATATTGGTTGGTATAACGACTACGTTACTTGGGCTAGCTTTCGCACTGCTTGTTACAAGGACTTCCATCCGTGGAAAACAAGCGTATCGAGCAATCACTCTTTTGCCGATAATCACTCCTCCTTTTGTTATTGGTCTGGCAATTATACTCCTATTTGGGCGATCAGGAGTTGTAAGTTCATTTCTAGAATGGGCTTTCGGTATCCCACCTACTCGCTGGATTTATGGCCTGCCTGGAATTTGGTTTGCGCAAACCATGGCCTTCACCCCGATTGCTTTCCTAGTATTGGTTGGTGTCGTTGAAGGCGTTAGTCCATCGATGGAAGAGGCCGCCCAAACTCTTCGTGCCAATCGTTGGCAAACCTTCCAAACGGTTACTTGGCCTCTTATGAGACCGGGCTTGGCTAACGCCTTTCTTTTGGGCTTCATTGAAAGTTTAGCAGATTTTGGCAACCCGCTTGTTTTGGGTGGAAATTTTGAAGTTCTCTCCACCCAGATATTCTTTGCAATTGCTGGAGCACAAGCAGATCAAGGGATGGCGGCCGTATTGGCTCTAGTACTGTTGGGATTCACACTCACGGCCTTTTGGATTCAACGTCGTTGGTTGGGCCAACGTTCCTACGTTAGTGTAACCGGTAAAGGAGATGCAGGAATTCCAGTTCAACTACCCAAACGAGTACGAACAGGCATTACTTTAGTATGTGTCCCCTTTGGATTTCTGAGTCTGACTCTTTATGGAATGATTCTCTTTGGAGGATTCGTAGAAACTTGGGGGTATAAACACAATTTCACCTTCAAACACTATTTAGACGCCTTTGCTGTAAGCTGGTCGGATAAATTTGGCTTGATGTGGGAAGGTACTGCCTGGAATTCATTTTGGACGACTCTACAGATCTCAGCGATTTCCGCACCACTGACTGCTGGGTTGGGGCTACTTACAGCCTGGTTGCTCGTTCGTCAGCGTTTCGCAGGAAAAGACGTTTTCGAATTCATCACGATGCTAAGCTTTGCGATTCCTGGAACGATTATCGGGATCGGCTACATTCTCGCCTTTAACGTGCCTCCAATTGAAATAACAGGAACAGGGATTATTCTTATCGTTTGTTTCTTGTTCCGTAACATGCCCACGGGTATTCGAGCTGGTGTTGCTGCAATGGCTCAGTTGGACCCAAGTCTTGATGAAGCATCCCTAACACTTGGTGCACCTTCCAGCACAACCCTCAGAAAAATTCTGCTTCCTCTACTGCGCCCAGCCATGTTGGCAGCCTTGGTCTTTAGCTTTGTAAGGGCAATGACTGCAATTAGTGCCGTGATTTTCCTGGTTAGTGCAGACTATGATATGGCGACGTCTTATATTCTTGGACGTGTTGAAAACGGAGACTACGGCTTGGCTATTGTCTACAGTTCTGTGCTGATTATCGTCATGTTAATTGTCATTGGTGGCATCCAGTGGGTAGTTGGACAACGTCAACTGGGCCGACGAGGTTCGAGCCCAATTTCCTGGAGTCGCAACGGATGAACAATACAGTGCATACTGCGGTCGAATTTCTGAAAGTTACAAAGGCTTTTGGAAACGTCAAAGCAGTTCGTGATGTCAGCTTTCAAATTAAATCCGGAGAGCTGGTTACTTTACTGGGCCCATCCGGTTGTGGGAAGACGACCACCTTGCGTTTGATTGCAGGCTTAGAAATGGCTTCAGGTGGACAGATCATGATCGGGGGTCGTGATGTGACACAGTTGCCGGCAACAGATCGAGATGTGAGCATGGTCTTTCAATCATACGCTTTGTTTCCCCACATGACCGTGCTACAGAACGTGAGTTATGGGCTGACAATGTCTCGTCTCTCCAAAAATTTAGTAGAAGAGCAGGCGTTGAATGGTTTGAAACTCGTTGGACTGACTGGATTTGAAAAACGTCTGCCAAGTGAGCTCTCCGGAGGGCAGCAACAGCGAGTTGCAGTGGCCAGAGCACTCGTTTTAGAACCTGAAGTGCTGCTTTTCGATGAACCTCTTTCGAATTTAGATGCAAAACTGAGACGGCGAGTACGTGAAGAAATTCGTGATTTACAGCAACAATTGCAACTGACCGTAGTCTATGTGACTCATGATCAAGAAGAAGCCCTAGCAGTCTCTGATCGGATCATAGTGATGCAAGAGGCTGTCATTGCCCAACAAGGTTCCCCAAGGGAACTCTATGAAAGCCCGAAAACCCGATTTGTCGCTGATTTCATTGGAGATGCAAACTTGGTCAATGGACAGTTGGTCTCTAGTGAAGGTGAGATGGGCAAGCTGCAACTGGATGAATTGACGATCCAACTACCTCATTTGAATCTACCCATCGGTGAGGTGACGGTGGCCGTTCGTCCGGAGGCAATCATGCTTGATCCGAGACCAGAAGCGACTGGAATTCCAGGAACTGTTCACAAAGCAGTGTATCTGGGAAGCCACCTTGAATATGAGATCAAGAGCGCAGTAGGTGAGCTTTTTGTAATTGATCCACTTGGGAAAGAATTTATTGCAGAGGGACATCCGGTTCGGCTGCGGATCCGTGAACGTGGGGTCAACCTGGTACATGACTAAACAGATTTGGTTTAATCCATTGGTAGTGTGACTCGATATGCTTTATCGTTAACCGGATCATAGGCAACTGCTGCGCCGCTGGAGACACTCATTCCTGTGATGGCAGAAATTGTCACCTGATGGGTGACCAGTAGAACAGGATCTCCATTAGCTGGGAGACCCTGCAAAAACTTTCTAAGAGAAGCCAAGGTGGCCTCTCGCGGAACAATGCCTTGGAAAAAAGAATTCAGACTAGACAATTCTTGAACTTCTCCCATGTTGACCAGGCGAGCTGTTTCCAGACAACGGCACCACTGGCTGGAGTAGACTCCTTCAAACCTCAAACCCACATTCCGGAAGGCATTGCCAATCTGGCGTGACTGTTCTCGTCCGACTTCATCCAAAATACGCTGTGTGCTGCAATCTCCGAGTTGAAAGTTGCTTGGGTCTCCAAAACCTGGAGCTAAAGCATGGCGAAGCATCAGTACACTGCCAAATGGTTTCTCAGCATATTCCTTCAGGGACATTGCCTGCGCGCCATCAAAGACTAATGTCCAAAGCATCCCCACGAGGAAAAGCAAACTCCATTTCATTGATTCCCTCCAAGAAAGGTTTTGTATTCTAAGTATTCATCTTGATTTGCTCGCTAATTTTGCGACAACTACAATGAATTAATTTCGCATCACTGTATTTATCTTTTACAGTTTTATGCGCATCTCATTTGAAAGCCAAGTAGAGTAAGAACTAAATAGGTAAGCTATCATGGAGGCGATCCACGCAATTGGCATTGATGTGATTTTGCTACTGATCCTAGGGATTGGGCTCGGACAAAATTTATCGATCAAGCTATTGGGAGTTCTGCTTTTGATGTTCTATCTTGTCAACGATGGTTTTGAAACTGCCGGATTTGATATTGCTTTACTGCTAGCTGTGGGGATTGGACTCGCACCTAACTGGGCGTTTAAGATCATCGGCTTTACGTTTCTCTGGTTCTATCTCACTGAGATACAAGCTCCGATTTGGTGGCTCCTCCCCTTAATTCTATTGACGAACATGGTCAACCGCATCATCTTCAACGTTGGTATCAACTGGCAAAGAACCTGACTGAAATACTATCTTGGTTGGCCATTCTGACCTGAAAATAACATATCTTGACGATTGCTTCTATGCCTTACTCAATCTGAAAAGCTAGGTCAATGGACCATCTCTAGTGTTTCTATTCCCAAAGTTGCTTCTAGCTGCTCTTCACGCCTAGAATTATCCTTTCTTGAAGCAGAAACTTGTGTATCGAACTCATGAGTTGGATACTCCAACTGTTTTTGATAAGTTTCCCGTATTTCTTTCCAAGCTCCAAATATTGTTTTGGGTTTCGGTATATCATCAGCAACCAATTGGGCAGTTTTGGCAGATTTTAACAAGGAACTTCAGCAAACATATGGCTTTCTAGATAATAGTATTAAAATGATATAGAAAATGATTGCCCTTTAACTCTGTTCAGAGTGCTTTTCTCATCCAACACTTTGAGAGAATTATTAAATGCCTGCTCACTTTAGTAAGTCAGGTCACCCACGGCAACTCAGGAAAAATTTCAAAACTCTAATTCCTCCCCATATCTTTCCCCTTCGACTGCTCCGGGCCGCTCAAATTTAGACCACTACAGTAAAGTTAAACTTAAGAAACATAATTTACTTTTGTAACACTTTACCTATATACCCTAAATTTAGAGCCTGATGAATTACCTTGCAGCAGCTATCGATTGCACAACCACCTAAATTCTTGATTCATGCTTAGATTAAAGAGACTTTAAGCTTGCTGAAGTTGCAGAATGGCATTCTGGAGTATCTTCCTGGGTATTTCTGGCATCTATTGATCTCCCCCCACTTAAAGAAGTGAGCAAAGAAAACCAATGTCTAACAATAAATATCCTGAATTCGTTCCGATAGAACCGAATTGGAATCCAAACACCATTACAGTTCAAGCGGGCCGTCCCGCACGAGTCGCTGGCGCTCCCATGAACACGCCCATTACTCTTTCTTCTACCTATGTTCACACTACTGACCTTGGGTACGGTCGAGATGGTAACCAGAGTTAGGGAGCACTTGAGGAAGCTCTCGGTAAACTGGAAGGTGGAATCGCTACCACATTTTCATCCGGGCTCGCAGCCGCAACCGCTATTACTGATCTTATTGTTCCAGGTGGCACTTTGTTGGTACCGACTGGTGCGTACTACGGCGTGAAGAACATTTTCGCGCGCCTTGAGATGCACAAACGCCTAATCGTACGCCTCATTGACGTTGGAAATACTGACGACACAATCGCAGCACTCAAAGGTGCAGACGCAGTATGGATGGAATCCGTCACCAATCCAACCTTAGTCGTTGCTGACATTCCTGCCATCGTCAACGAAGCGAAAAAGCTGAATATCCTCACAATTGTCGATTCCACTTTCGCTACGCCACTTCGTTAACGTCCGCTGGATTTCGGTGCCGATATCGTCCTGCAATCTGTGACAAAATTTCTTGGCGGACATTCTGATCTCCTGCTCGGAGCAGTCATCTGCAAATCAAACGCACACGCTGAGTTCATGGTGAAACATCGACAAGACT
>JACLAC010019411.1_pt1 | contig 24451 bp, 22 predicted proteins | sample 8027881 | NCBI WGS metagenome assembly JACLAC01 (sample SAMN15725517, study PRJNA655200) | protist metagenome | isolation source: fluorescence activated cell sorting (FACS) single amplified genomes of... | place: Spain: Blaines Bay Microbial Observatory, Mediterranean Sea | collected 2016-01-19 | reverse complement strand
AAAGCACTGGCCCCTTCCAATCGACCATATGAGTCATTGATAATCGCTCGTATAATTGAGGCAATCGAAGCAGCACCAATGCCTTGCAGCACGCGGGCGATTACGAGTACCTCAAAAGACTCAGCAGAAGCCGCCAACAATCCCCCGAGGGCAAACCCAACTAGACCAACCAGCAGGGGACGACGACGACCATAACGATCAGAGAGTGGGCCATAGATCAGCTGAGAGACTGCCATCGCAATGAAATAGCCAGAGAGTAGAGACTGTGCAGCAGCTTCGTCAACACTGAAGTATTTGGTGATTGAGCTGAGAGCTGGTGAAATGATCGTGATCCCAGCAGTGCCGCAACCCATAGTGACAACCAGCAACCAAATCGCTATCTTGCGGGGAGCTAATGGATTCACAGATTTTGATTGTGTGAACAAGTGGTAAAACTCAAAAAAGAAAGGACAGAGAACTCAATTTCAGGGAAATCGGTTTGTGAAATCAAAAAAACCAGCGCTGCGCACTCCTCCCCAACCATATTGACGAACTGTCTTATCAAAAATAACGTAGTGCGGTGTACCTGACCCAGAATAGATCGGCAGGAAATGCAGGCTCCATTTCTCTGCTTCAGCCGTAGTACCTGAAAAAAATGCCATCATCCGCTTTGGGAATTGAGGATGAGGGTACATGATTGATGCTGCCAGTTCCCCAACAAACTCTTTACCCTCTAGGCGCAATCCATTTTCTATGAACTTAAGGGGCGTGTGAGGTAATAGCTTCTTGATCATTAAATTGGATTCCAGATTGCCCAACATCACTAAGTTGAAATCTGATTCGATAGAGTTCGTCACTTCAGTATCTGCCATCACTCGCACATAGCCATTTGCTCTGCGCCAGAATCGAATAGCAATCTGATTCGCTCGGTGCAGCAACATTTCCTGCTGGTGCGTTTCTCCCTGCGTTCCGTAGACCAACACAAAAGGGTGTAAGAACACAGACTTCAATGCAGGATACTCTGTTACTAGTTGCACTGCTGCATCTGGTTCTGGGCCCAATAGCATTGGGGAATCATCCGAGATCGAATATTGCTGCTGGTTCCAAATGATTCGCTCAATTGGCAGGTTGAGAGCACCCCAGTCAACCTCCATTGCCAAGATATTCTCAGTATTCAATAAAACCTTTTCTCCGATCACTTCCGCAGAAATTGAAGTTTGCTGCAGTGCTTCCTGTTGCGAAAGAACTCGAATCCAGTAAAAAGTATCGTTGATTGATAAGTCAAAAAGACGAATATTGAATTTCTGAGGATATTGATTACGAACTTGTAGTCTCAGAAAGTCCAGCACCTCATCGTTATCCACAGCATCAGATCCTCCTCCGGAAGAACGTGGGTCATCCCACCAGTGACCCTGCTCTGGAAGTTCTCGGTAGTTGACCATGAAGTTTCTCTCCTTAAGGAACTTCTGGAACATTCTTGGGTGCAGAGGGGGAACTGTGAGGTCCTGCGCTCCGTGAGTAATCACCACGGGCAGGTGCTGCAGGTTTTCCAGAAAGTAAAGATTGTTGGAATCCTGCATCACCCTATTCCGAATATTTAGTAAGTCTGGAGCAGTAAACATCTGACTTTTCTGCATCGTGAATGGGGAATAGTGCTGAAAACCTGTCCACCCAGCCTGGGGTGCCAATGCTGCAAAACGTGACGGATCATGCAGGCCGATGTGCCAGACTCCCTGCCCCCCCATGGAACTACCTGCCAAATAAACGCGATCAGGGTCAATTGGGTATTCTTTCATCACTTTTTCAAAAACTTCTTCAAAGTCCCGACGTCCCCAGTCCTGCCAATCAAAACCATAGGGCCTGCGGTTTGTAGGAGTGATCACAAACGTCCAATCCTTGCTGGAATAATAACCCGCCAAATTGATTGCTTCCACTCCCGCCCCATGTAGAGAAAAAATCACTCCATACTGCTGCTTTGGATCATAGGGCTCCGGAAAACGGATACCGTAGTACTGAACAGAGCCATCTACTCCAGAAATAAATGTTCGTTTCAGTGGTTCAGTATGAGACTTTTTATTCAATTTGATTGCAATTCGTGAAAGTTCTTCTTGCGCGCCATCTTTGAGAATTAGATCAACAGCAGTAAATAACTTAGAAAATTCCGATAATTCAAATTTTAAAGGAAATTTAACAATTCCTAATGGTGGAATTGGTGGAATCTGATGGACTTTTTCTTTCAGGATCGAGTTTGGGGCCAATTCAATTGTCAGGTCCCGCATCCAACTTTTGGATGCGTTCAAGACGGGCACAGCTATCAGGACTTGTTTTTCCTCTGAATCCAAAAGATCTGGCTGAGTTACATCCTCCAGTAAAAGAGCCTTTTGTTCGTTTGATTCAATCTGAAACCGAAAGGATCTATTATGCTTCCCAGCAAACTTGACAAGAATTTTGTTCGTACCTTTTTGTAAAGGTACGGCTGTCCTCTGAAAGTTCGCATAGTAAGGCTCCCCCTGGTACCTTCGGCCGTTGACATAAAATCCGCCAACCTGTTGAGAGCGTACTAGAGCGACCTGATCTGAGTCAGCTTTGATTTCTGTATACGCATAGCCCGTATTCAAAAGCCCTACTCCACCCATTCGGTTATAGGAGGAGTTCCAGTCAATCTTCTCATAATTGATTTCAACTCGATCAGAGTCTACAAAGATCTCCTCCCACTTCAGAAGTCCCTGATCTGAATATTCTGAATAAAACACTTGAGAATCATTTGGGGTAATGTGTTCTTCACCTCCATGTTGGACCAGGTGGTCGGTTCCACTATCTCTTGGAGCCGCCATAAAGGGACCCAGTATTTTCCATGAATCAATTGAAAAAGATTCGGCTGGCCACAATGGATTAATGGTGAGTAGCCAGAACAAAACAGCAAATATAAATTTCATGGCACGAGAAAGTAGGAGGAGGATCTGTACTCTGGTAAGCCAAATTTTGGGCAGGCCGATTTCAGGCTGAATAGAAGTGGGATTGGATATTTAGTTTTGAAAAGCTTTAGTCTTAAACGTATTGATCAGAGAAGCTGAGAAGGAATGCTGAGGAGAAGACCTTGGGAATTATTTCATGGTCGGGGTGACTGGGTTCGAACCAGCGACCTCTTGTTCCCAAAACAAGCGCGCTACCAGACTGCGCCACACCCCGCCACAAAAACCAACAATCTTTATCGTATCCACAAGGAATAGCAAGAGAAATTTGATCAGATGTCTTGAACTGCAATTCCAAATTGGTGACGGATCATTTGGCGAACCAGAAAATCGTTTTCTAAACCTGCAAAGCGAATTTCAGTGCGGATCTTGTCGCGGATGTAACGCAACTCCTGCTGAGTCGTACTCAAGGAAATGTCTTGCTTCAGATTTACGCCCATTAGATTGTTGAGCACATTTCTGCGCAAGCGTCGTTTGACGAGCTGAATTTCCTCGGTTTGATAAACATTTAAAGTTGCTTCAATCTCTGACTGATTGTAGCCCATCAGCGATAGTTTGACCCACTGGGAGAAGATGTTTTTTGGTGTGTTGATATTGTCCTGAGCAATCCCTCCGATAGGTAACATTGTCGAAAATACAATTCCAATTCCCAGAACAAATAGTGATTTCTTCATCAATCTGCACAATGACATAAAAATTCTTCCTCCAAAAAAAGCAAAATTTAATACTTTCCATATCGGCAGATTGATTCAGAACTTTAGCTCTTTCTTTACACTTCCTGTTTTGTACTATGCTTTGGAACAATCCTTGTTTTCCGAACAGTTCTTTTACTCACTGCTTTTCATGGATTCAGTATGCGTCGCTTGTTACTCAGTTGCTCGTTACTCTTGATCCCTTTAGGAGTATTTGCGCTACCGCTTCAGACTGCGATTCTGAGTCCCAGTGAAGAGGCAGTTGGTACCGCTTTGATATACATCGACTATGTGGAGTTGCTTGATCCTAGCAAACAAAAAATGGGTAAAATCGCTTATGTGATGCGAGAGGGGTTGTTTGAAATGCTTCTGGTCAGAGAGGATGAGGACAAATCTATTACTGGACGGGCCACGAATCGAAGGTTATACAATGAAGCAGGGGAACTAGTAGCGCTTTATGATTGGACTTCGTTTTGGGTCTATGTTTACAGCCCGAACGGTAAACAGCTTGGGAAAGCCAAATGTATCGCCTTCCGTGGGATTTGTGCAGCTGGTGTGGCAGGTTATCTAAGTGGCCTTTTAGGTCCTCCATCTTTTTAAATCAGTTTTATTCTCCAAAACTTCTCAGCCAATATTGCAAACTCTCACAAATTTCCTCCACGCAAAGTCCTTCCACTACCTCCACGCCTGCGCTTCTCATGATCGAAAGCCCTGCGCCATTGACTCTTGGATGAGGATCTCTGATACCAATCACTACATGACGGATGCCAACTTGAGAGATTGTTGTTGCACAAGCAGGAGTTCTTCCTACAAACGAGCAGGGTTCCAACGTGCAATAGAGAGTCAGCCCGCTAAAATCTAATCCAAGCTCCTGCGCTTGACGAATCGCATGGGCTTCGGCATGATCCTGCCCAGGAGGATGAGTCCAACCTTCCACAAGTAGCTGATCCTTCTCAACCAAGACACACCCCACATGGGGATTGTTTCCTGTCTTGCCTCGAACCGTTTCCCCAAGTTTAATTGCTTGCTGCATCCAGTATTCATTGGGGAGCTGCATATTCCTCACAATACCAGAGATACACCTGCTGTAACCCCTCACGCAATGTAATCTTAGGCTGCCATCCCAATGCTTTGAGTCGACTTACATCCAAAACCTTGCGAGGAGTACCATCTGGGCGTGTAGGATCAAAACGTAACTTCCCTTGATACCCGACTACCTCACAGATAATCTCTGCTAATTCTTTAATTGTCTGATCTTCACCCCAGCCAATATTCACCAACTCGCCGTCTTCATAATTTAACATCAAGTGTAAGCAAGCCTCTGCCAGTTCATCAGAAAGAAGAAATTCTCTTCTTGGAGCCCCTGTACCCCAGACAACCACTTCAGGTAAAGACTTCACTTTGGCTTCATGAATTCTCTGGATCAATGCGGGCAGTACATGGGAGTTCTCAGGATGAAAGTTGTCGTAAATACCATAGAGATTCGTGGGCATCACGCTCAGAAACTTAGTTCCATGCTGTCGGTTGAAGCTCTGACAGAGCTCAATACCAGCGATCTTGGCCAAGGCATAAGCTCGATTCGTGTTTTCCAGAGGCCCAGTCAACAAATAATCCTCCTGAATGGGTTGAGGACAGTCTCTTGGGTAGATGCAGGAACTTCCTAGAAATAACAGCTTTTTCACCTGAACTCGCCAAGCATTCTTCAAAACGTGGTTTTGAATCTGTAAGTTTTCATATAAAAAATCAGCTGGATAAGTGTTATTGGCGTGAATGCCACCTACTTTGGCTGCAGCTAAGAACACGTACTCTGGATTCTCCTTTAAGAAAAATTTCTCCACTGCCTTTGCATCCAGAAGGTTCAATTCAGCTCGTGTTTTCACAATCAAATTACTGTAACCATTGCGACTCAAAATTCGCTTAATAGCAGAACCAACTAATCCCCGATGACCTGCAATATAGATTCTTGATTCTTTATACATTTCTGATTTCTTCTACTCTCAGTTCTTCACATCTTCAAGGGTTCGAGGTCTGAGCATCAACGATGCTCCAGTAACAGGACAAATTCATAAAAAATTAGAAGATTTAGATAATCTAAATTATAAAACTAAAAAAAATAACTTTTAAGATATTTCTTACTTGAAATTTAATAATTGCCCGTTAAGGTTGATGTTGCCTCAGGGATGACACCGGGGGGAGCGGGTTGGGCAACAGCTAGTTCACTCTGAAGACAGGATGTCCGTCGATGCTAAGAAGCACCCTGAGGTTCTTGACGAGAAGATTGATCTTCCTTGTCATCTAACTGCAATCCCATTGCTCGAGCACGCCTTTCCCACAGACGGCGGGCCAGCACCTGCATGTCCTCGTTCTTGTCGTCCTCATCAACGATTTCTAAGCCAAGCAAGGTCTCGACGACATCTTCCATTGAAACAACTCCGACCATTGTTCCCCAATCATTGTCAACCACCAAAGCTATTTGTTCACGCTTGCTGATCATCAGATCGAAAACTTCGGCGATGGTTGCGTTGTAACGTGTCACTACCACCTGACGTCGAAAATCACTGAGCTTGGTCTGAGGTCTGTCTTGCGCTTGAGCCATGATGATATCGTTTTTAAGAACATATCCCGTCACTTGATCAGGGTGCTTCTGATAGATTGGAATCCGTGAAAAGGGATTTTGGGGATGCAGAGTGAAATATTCATCCACTGTTAGGTTTTCCTCCAAGGAAAATACGACGGTTCGGGGGGTCATGATATCTTCCGCATGGGAGGAGCGGAAACGAAAGAGATTGCGAAGAATCCTTGATTCACTCTCTTCGAGCTGGCCCTCCTTGATACCAAGTTCAGCCATCGAGGCGAACTCTTCTCGACTGAAACCAGTCAACTCACGATGCTGCTTCATACCGCGTGTCAGAAACTCTGCTAGCCAGACGAAGGGCAGGAGAATCCAAACTAGATATTTGATGAAGTAACCGACAGTAGGGGCTAATGTACGCCAGAAAGCGGCACCCATCGTTTTAGGAATGATTTCTGAGAAGATTAGAATCATCAGCGTCAAAGCCCCCGAGGCAACACCAAGGTACTCGTCACCAAAAAGTTGAGTTGCTTGAACTCCTACTCCAGCTGCTCCTACCGTGTTGGCGATGGTGTTCAGAGTCAGGATGGCAGAGAGCGGCCGATCCACATTTTCCTTCAGATGAAACAACATTTCTCCGGAGCGCTTCCCTTTTTCCTGCAAAAGAGCAACATAGGCTGGAGTGATGCTGAGTAAGACGGCTTCGGCAATGGAGCAGACAAAGGAGATTCCTATTGCCATGGCTACAAAAACGATTAGAAGGGTCATGTGCGGTTAGCTAGAGTTCAAGAGAACGGTCACAACATGGGACCATAGGCAGCGCCAATGAACATACTTTTCAAGGCGGACTGGCCAGTGATGAAAAAATAGTTAGCGATTACAAAGACTTCTTGATAGCGTAGTAGGCTAGCGGAGTCAGATACGTGATCGCTGGTGGTGAGAGAATCGATCATGATTCTCGAGTTGCGAGAGGAAAGTCCGGGCAGCACAGGGCAGGATGCTGGCTAACGGCCAGGCGGCGTGAGCCGACGGAAAGTGCCACAGAGAATAGACCGCCGATGGCTTCGGCACAGGCAAGGGTGAAACGGGGAGGTAAGAGCTCACCGCGGGGCTGGCGACAGACCTGGCAAGGTAAACCCCATCCGCTGCAAGTCCAAATAGGATCGTAATCAGGCGGCCCGTCTGGCGATCGGGTAGGATGCTGGAGGTTGCTGGTAACAGCAGCCCTAGATAAATGATCACGACTCTTAAGAGAGAACAGAACCCGGCTTATTTCCGACTCCGCATTCATGACGGTGGCACCTTTTGACGCTGCAAAATATTACCGAGAAGGCGTTGCAGGTCCTGCCCAATTTCTGAATCGGGTGACTGCATCATTAGGGGTTTACGCTGTAGGACTGAGCGTCTCACCAAATCGTTGTTCGTCACGTATCCTCTAAAATCTACAGATAGTCCAAAGTATTTCAGACATGCGGTTTCCATCGCATGGCCGACCTTGACATCGTTATTGGAACGAACCTGATTCAGAATCAGACTGGGACGATACCGCTGCGTTTGTTGTTCCGCAAAATCAGACATCTCAGGTCCCAGCTCTTTAAGGTGGAGCAATAATTCGCGCGGAGTGCGGATACCATGCCGATTGTTACGATCCATTGATTCTTCAACCAAATCTCGCAACTCTGGAGTTTCACTATATAGTCTAATCTGCCGATAGAATGAACTTTTAATAAAACGGTAAGCATTTTCGATGGAGGTCGGCTCTGGAATCGCTACTAGTAATTGAGTGTCTGCGGTAATGAAAAAATCTAGAGTATTGAAGGAAGTTCCCGCTCCCAAGTCCATCAGAATGTAATCTGCTTCAATCTTTTTCAATTCACGGAGAAGTCGAATTTTTTGCGCATACTTTGGATTCGCGATATTGAGGCTATCCTGAGCTCCACTAAGCAAGAAAAGATTTGGTACTTGAGTCGGGACCAAGCCTTCTTCTAACTCCTCATAGCGCCTCATCAAGAAGTCTGACACTCCTCGATCCAGATCAGTGACTCCAAGGCAAGTGTGAAGGTTTGCCCCTCCCAGATCCAGATCCATAAGCACCACTCGCTTGCCTTCTTTAGCCAGCAAGACCCCAATATTAGTAGTCAGGAAGCTCTTTCCTACACCTCCTTTACCGCCACCCACAGCCCAAAGTTTCGCTCGTTGTTCCATGCTGTATGTCGTTTTTTGTTTCTCAGTCATCCATGAAGGAGGAGCTACTGTAGCACAGCGTTGTGAATCTGAAAGGAAGAATTTATGGATGTCAAATAGTTTAGAAGGGAACCAAGCGACGGAGTCCATCATAAACCACAATTGAAGCGGCAGAGGCAAGGTTCAAACTGCGCACCCCAGATTCCCACATGGGAATCGTAAAGCTCCTTTCGGGGTGTGGATGCCAAAGCCACTTTGGCAAACCAGCCGTTTCCTTGCCAAAAAAGACAAAGTCACCTGTTTGAATCGGCATCTGGGTGTATGGGGTCTTCGCATGAGTGGAGAGAAAGTGACACCGTGTAAGATCCAACTGCTTGATCCATTCTTCCCAATCCATGATATGCTCCCAACTTACCCAATCCCAATAGTCCAGCCCAGCCCGCTTCAGAGTGCGATCAGAAAGTTCAAAACCAAGTTCACCCGCTAAAATAAGATGACATTTTGTTGCTGCACACAATCTTGCAATATTTCCAGTATTTGGCGGTATCTGTGGTTCCACCAACACCACCTGCAACAGTGGATTGCTGTGTATTCTCACAGTTACACAACCGCTCTTTGAAGACCCAACTGTAGCAATTGGTGCAGTAATTCTGAATAAGACAAACCTGATGCTTCCCAAAGTTTCGGGTACATACTAATGCTGGTAAATCCAGGAAGTGTATTGATTTCGTTAATGTAAATCTGATTATCTTTGGTTAGGAAGAAATCAACACGTGCCATCCCCAGACCTTCGACGACTCGAAAAGACTCTGAAGCCAACTCATAGATTCGGCTCGCTACAGAAGCTTCAATCTCCGCAGGAATCTTCAAAATTGCCCCATTCGGATCAACATACTTCGCTTCGTAAGAGTAGAATTCATGCTTGGGAATGATCTCACCTAGAGTCGCAGCCACTTCAGGGGAATCATTTCCAAGGACAGCAGCTTCAATTTCCCGACCGATGATTGCCTGTTCCAGCAAAATCTTGTGGTCCAGAGAAAAGGCCTCTTTCAAGGCTTGCTGATATTCATCCTCATTACGAACCTTGGAAACACCTAAAGAAGAGCCTTCACGGGTTGGTTTAACAAAGAATGGCGATCCCAATCTTGTGACCACTTCGGAATAGAGGAGTGTTCCATTCCTACGTAACGTGATGAAAGGTGTAACCGGAAGTCCGGCCTGAACGAGTAGTCGCTTCGTCATATCCTTATCTATACTGACCGCAGAACCCCAAACATCGCAGCCAACAAAAGGAACTCGAAGCATTCGCAGCATCCCCTGCAGTGAACCATCTTCCCCAAAATTCCCATGGGTGATTGGGAAGCAAACATCTGCCTTCCATTGCAACTTTCCTTGTTCATTTTGTAACCATCCCAACTGTCTTGGGAAAAGAGTTTCTGCTGCTGGGTGCAAATGGATCTCACGGATATCCTTTGTTTTGCACAGTAAGTCCCCCTCAGGTCTCCAACACCAACTCCCATCTTTGCGAATACCGATTAGCTGAACCTCGTAGTTGTCTCTGGGAAGAGCTCGGGCAATATTGAAAGCCGAGATCAGTGAAACCTGGTGCTCCCCACTCAAGCCACCGCAGAGGACTGCAACTCGAGTCTTCATTCACCATTCTCCAGCCAAATCGGTACTGGCAAATCTTTGCTTCGCAGAAACTCTGGATTGAAGAGCTTGGATTTATAGCGGACCCCTGAGTCACAAAGCACAGTAACAATGGTTCTGCCTGGCCCAAGCTGCTTAGCCAAACGGATCGCACCTGCAACATTCAGAGCTGCTGAACCTCCCAAACATAGCGCTTCATCTCTCAGTAGTTCAAAGCAGATTGGCAACATTTCATCATCATTGACTCGAAATGCAGCGTCTACCTTGAGCCCTTCCAGATTGGCGGTGATTCTTCCCTGACCAATTCCCTCGGTAATTGAGCTTCCGACAGACTGCAACTCACCCGTGGTGTAGTAGGAATAGAGAGCAGCACCCATCGGATCAACCAACCCTATCACAATATCGGGATTTCTCTCGCGCAGTGCCATGGCTGTCCCCGCCAAGGTTCCTCCGGTCCCAATCGAGCAGATAAAGGCATCCACAGTCCCATCAGTCTGCTCCCAGATTTCTGGTCCTGTTGTTTCATAGTGCCCCATTCTATTTGCTATATTGTCAAATTGATTGGCCCAAATGGCTCCGTTAGATTCTGCTGCGGCTGTTTCGTCGGCGATTCTTCGCGACTGATGAATATAGTTATTTGGATCTTTATAGGGCACTGCTGGAACTTCTTTGACCAAAGCACCATAAAGCCGCAGCATGTCTTTTTTTTCCTCGCTCTGGGTCTCAGGAATAACGATCAGGGTTCGGTAGCCTCGGGAGTTTCCAACCAGTGCCAGTCCAATTCCAGTATTTCCAGCAGTTCCTTCGACAATCAAACCACCTGGTTGAAGCAATCCTTTCTTCTCTGCATCCAAAATAATTGCACGGGCAGTTCGGTCTTTTACAGATCCTCCTGGATTTAGAAACTCTGCTTTTCCTAGGATTGTACACCCAGTCAATTCCGAAGCCTTTCGTAGGCGAATCAGTGGTGTGTTGCCAATGCTATCAACGAAATCCTGTCGAATTTCCATTCTGTCCTTAATCTATGCCTTGTTCCCAGATGAGGTAAGTTCAAAGTTCAGCGAGTTGCCCCTGTTGAAGCACGACTTGCCGTTGGCAACGCTCCGCTAGATCCCTATTGTGAGTCACCATTAAGAGAGTCATCTGCGTATCACGTACCAAATCAAAGAGTAGATTCGCAATCTGCTCACCAGTTTCCACATCCAAATTTCCTGTAGGCTCATCAGCCAAAAGGATCGCGGGTTCTACAACCACGGCACGAGCGATCGCAACTCGTTGGCATTCTCCACCACTCAACTGGTACGGGAAGTGATCATGACGATGTTCAAGCCGCACTTGCTCCAGGGCCTTGCAAGAGCGTTCTATATGTCCAGCCCTTTGAAAAATCTCTAGTGGCAAACTGACGTTTTCCAAAGCTGTCAGATGCGACATCAAATGGAATTGCTGAAAAATGATCCCAATATTCTCAGCGCGGAACCGCGTCAGTTCCTCCTCGCTCATTTGGGCTAGATCTGTTCTGCGAATCCTCAAGGCACCGCCGGTTGGTTGGTCAAGCCCTGCAAGCAAAGAAAGCAGAGTCGATTTTCCGCTTCCTGACTGCCCTATCACCGCGACAGTTTCGCCCTGATTAACTTGTAACTGTAAGTTGCGCAGGACCTCAACATTTTCGTTCCTGCTGGGATGAGGAAATGACTTTCCAACATTTTCCAACTCTAGAATCATTAATAGCACTTTATACTTGGGGTGTTTTCAAGATCTCAACTGGGCATCACAGGCCTGTTCGAGTCGGCTTACAATTTTCTGCCGGATCTTCTGGACATCCTTGTCCTTCAGAGTACGGTCATTTGCCTGAAAAGTTAGAGCAAAAGCCAAACTTTTTTTGTCAGCAGCCACTTGTTCACCTGTATACACATCGAACAAGGTAGTCTGTTTTAACAAAGGACGACCTGCCTGTTCCATTTCACTAAGGACTTGGGCTACTGGAAGATCTTGATTTACAACAACTGCCAAGTCTTCGTAGATTGGAGTAAATCCAGAAATTTCCTGCATCTGGTGTGCTTGCTGCCATTGGGTTAACAGAAGATCTAGATCCAACTCTGCGACACAAAACGGTTGTTCTGGGAGAGAAAATTCACTACGAATTTTCGGGTGGAGTTCTCCGATGTAGCCTAACATCTCTCCACCAAGACGAAGACAAGCACAGCGACCTGGGTGATAAGGTGAACTATCGGATTGCTTCCAGCTAATCTCAGATTGTAAATGCAGGCCTTCCAACAAAATCTCCAGGCGACCCTTGATATCATAAAAATCGTAGCCAGTTGTTGCCTGATCAGGGTGCCAAGCATCGGCTTGTCGAGGGCCTGTTAGCAACGTGGCTAGTCGACGAGGTTCAGTTGGCAGGGTTTCTCCCTTTTGGGGTAAGAATACACTTCCTACCTCAAAAATCTGAATTCGAGACAATAGTCGTAGGTTTTCACGTGCTGTCTGGAGTAAGCCCACTAGCAAGGTCTGACGAAGATGACTACGCTCCTGAGAGAGAGGGTTCAGCAAGCCAATCTGTGTACTCTGGCTCACATCTGGCTGTAAGCGCAGCTTGGTTTCATCAACAGGGCTGTTCAGTGAGTAGGTAATCACCTCATCTAGCCCTGCTCCCACCAGCAGATCACGGACTTTCTCTACTCCGTTCAATTTAAAGTTTTCTCGTTGCGGCGGCAATTCATCTGCTAGTCTTGTAGGGGGAAGTCGGTTGTAACCATAGATGCGTACTAGCTCTTCCACCAGATCTGCTGGAATCCGCACATCCTGACGATGAGCGGGTACTTGAACCTGATAGATTTCTTGCTTTATAGCAACTTTGAATTCCAATGCTTCAAGGATCCGAACAACCTCTGCCTCTGACATCTTGATTCCTAGGATCCGCTCAATATAGCCTGAGTGCAGTTCAATTTTAACTGACTCAGGTCTTCTCGGATAGAGGTCCCCAACGACAGGCTCCAGCGTTCCACCAGCAAATTCAGCAATTAGACGTGCTGCACGCCACCCTGCCAGCATCGGTAATTCAGGATCCAGACGTTTACCAAACCGCTCTGCAGCTTCCGTTTTGAGCTTTAGTAGTTGAGAGGTACGCCGATTGTTCAGAAATTCAAAGTGAGCTGCTTCTAACAGGATATCCGTTGTTGTTTCAGACACCTCAGTACTACCCCCACCCATCACACCAGCGATGGCAATCGCTCCCTGCTCATCTGTAATCAACAACATTTCTGGATCAAGCTTGCGCTCAATTTCATCAAGAGTTATCAACACTTCTCCCGGTTGGGCTCGACGGACACAGATAGTTGGAATGCCGCTACTACGTTGCACTAGCACTTCGTAATCGAAAGCATGCAGGGGCTGCCCAAGCTCCAACATCACGTAATTGGTAATATCAACAATGTTATTGATGGGGCGCATTCCGCTCTGTCTCAAGCGCTGCTGCATCCAAAATGGAGAAGGACGAATTTTGACGTCTCTGATCCGAAATACAGTGTAACGTGCACAAAGATCTGGGTCATTGATCTGCAGATTTATATAACCCGATTCTTCCACAATATTCTTGTTTTCTGGTAGATCGTGAATGAACTCATTCTTGAGAGGTAACCCGTAAATCGCAGCAGCCTCCCGGGCAATTCCATGCACACAGAGAAGATGGCTAAAACCTCCCTTGATATCAAAGTGCAGAACGGTCTCCCCAAGATATTCACTTAAGGGAGAACCAACGGGTGCATCCTCTGGAAGAATCAAGACTCCCTCATGTTCTTCACTCAGACCAAGTTCCTTTTCTGAACAAACCATCCCTTCGGAGGGAATTCCTCGAATTTTCGAAGGTTTGAGCTTTTTGAGCTTGTATTCTTCACTGTAAGCGTCAATTACTTGAGTTCCAACCAAAGCTAGTGGGATCTTTGGGCAGGGAGTTAGAACACTGCCAATCATTGCAAAAATATTGGGAGCACCGGTCACCACCACCAAGGATTGATCTTTTCCGTAATTGACTGTTGCTAGACAAAGAGAATCCGCATCAGGATGTGGTTTCACTTTCTGAATCTCTGCAACCACCAGAGTTTCAGGATTCCAGAATTCCCCGATCACGTCTGTACCATCAACTTCAAGGCCAGCAATCGTCAGGGTTTCCGTCAATTGATCCGGTGTTGCGGTGTAAGCAACAAAATCACGAAGCCAGCGAAGCGGAATCTTGAACGCCATATTCTCTTGGTAGTCAGTTTGAGTGAATGAATTGCAAGACTAGACTTCTTTCAATTAGATTGCAGTTCATAATGCAGGTTCCGAAACTCCCGTATCATCTTGTGCTGTGAGTCCATAAAGACCAGTGGCTTGCAGTGCTGGTGAGACTCACGAATCTTGATGGACGACGAGAGTTTTGTTTCTAGAGCAGGCAGTTTTTCAGCCAGCATTTTCTCAAGCAGTTGGGGTGGTAATCGGACTCGTGGCTGAAACTGGTTAGCCGCAATCCCATCCACCTCTAGCTGCTGATTGTGATCCAAGCTGATTTCGCAGACTTGTTGCAACAGGGTGTACAGCACCTGACGCGAGAAAGCATCACAGTCAAAAGGAATCAAACAACGCTCAGATGCAATCAAAGCAGATCTAGTGTAGAAATCCCAAGCTGGTGGGGTATTCAGAAAAATTTCATCCTACTCCGATAACCACAACAAGAGTTCTCTCAATTTGAACATCTTGTAGTACATCTCCAGCTTCGCTTGTAATTCCTCCAACTCTGGATAGGATTGCAAAACATAGGGCTTTGTAAATGGAGAGGGATGAATGCAAGCCCTGGGTCTACCTGTTCTAGTTGTGAAGTGCAACTAATCATTGAAGCAATCAAAACCATTAGGAAAAAAATTCTTTTCCAGATCGACTCAACAGGTAGTGTGTAGAATTGCCATGTGTATACAGATCCACAAGCAAAACTCACTTCTTCCCCTGGGTAGCAATTGCTGCAAGATTGCTGGCAATAGTGGACTTGCAAACTCCACCTTCCAATTATAAACGACGTGACACATTTACAAACTCAGCTTGACAAACTCAGCGGTAGTATTCACGAACATCCAGTGGTTGGGAATCTGGGAGAGGCAGGCGAGACTGTAGAACACGTTGAAAGAGTTGAGTACCCTGCTGTAGCAATCGCTCTAGTGGTTTACGCTCTTCGACAGTAGAAATCTCAATCACATCAAAGCTTTCTTCCATCTTACTGTGCAGATAATCATCACTCGTCGACAGTTCGTCCACTAATTTCAGCTCCAAGGCTTTTGATGCCAACCAATATTCACCTGTAGCCACTTGCTCAATATCCAAGCCTTCTCGGTATTGTGTGACGTGGTCCTTAAAGGCCTTATGAATTGCAGACAGGTCCGCTTGGAATTTTTCACGTGCTTCCTCTGTCACTTCAGCAAAAGGGGTCACTGTGCGCTTGTATTCACCTGCGGTGAAGAGGTAGTAGTCAATCTCATTACGCTGAAGGACACGATGAAAATTTGGCACACTCGCCACAACGCCAATCGAACCCAGAAAAGCGAAAGGAGCTGCAATGATTTTTTGAGCTGCGGCTGCCATCATATAGCCGCCACTAGCCGCAACAGTGTCTACGCAGACTGTGCAATTTAAGCCAGCTTGGCGCAATCGCAATAGTTGGGAACTAGCATAGCCATATTGGGCAACAGCTCCGCCAGGGCTAGTCAATCGGACTACAATTTCGTCGGAAGGAAGTGCAATCTGTAGTAGAAATGATATTTCTTCACGCAGTTGCTCAACGGCACTAGCCATTATATTGCCGGTGAAGGATAAGACATAAACTCGGTTGGAGTGTTTGCCGATCACTTCCTCAGTACTCAGTCCGCTGTCCAGTTGCTCTTTAATTTTTTCCAAGGTGGTTTGGGAATCTGACTTCGCATCTTGTTCCTCACTCTTGCCTTCTTTCTTCTGTGCCTTACGAAGTAATTTTAGCGCTGCCTTGGGTAAAAATGGATGCTTCTGAAGTTCTCGTTGCAGGGAATCTACGTCAGAGTCGAAGCGATCGTTCAAATAACGAAAACTTAAGTGGTTTTTTAGTCGATTTTTGGGGTTTTTCTTTCGACGCCGGAAAGTACGCCATAGCACCAGTACACCCGCAATCAAAAAAAGCAGCAGACTGACGTAGTAGAATGTGAAATAGTTGACGATAAAGTCTAGCAGAGGAGAGGCGTTTTCAGATTCCATTTAGAAAAGTAAGCAGGTTGGACGGAAGTCAGGCGACGGAGGTCTTTGAAAGTAAAATATATTCTAAAATGAACAGATTGACCCAAAACAACAAGCATTTTCCCCAAAATTTAGGGAACAGAGCATGATTACATTTGCCCTTCAGGCACATGACGACAAAGCACGCGCTGGAAAGATAGAAACCCCCAGAGGTCTGATACATACCCCGATCTTTATGCCCGTGGGAACGCTTGGTACCGTCAAGGCCATGACTCCCGAAGAGTTGAAGGATATTGGAGCAGAAATTATTCTCGGGAATACCTATCATTTGCATTTACGGCCCAGTGATACTTTGATTGCAAAGCTTGGTAGTCTACATCACTTTATGAACTGGGATCGCCCGATTCTAACAGATAGTGGAGGCTATCAAGTCTTCTCCCTTGCCAAACTACACAAGCGGAGTGAAGAGGGAGTCCACTTCCAAAGTCATTTGGACGGAAGCTCTTTCTGGTTGACTCCAGAGATTTCGATTGGAATTCAAGAAAACCTTGGCTCTGACATCATGATGGTTTTTGACGAATGTCCCGAACTGCCCGCTAGTCGTGAAAAATTGCAGGAGTCATTAGAACTCACAACTCGCTGGGCGAGGCGCTGCAAAGAAGCGCGAAAAACTGACCATGCACTCTTTGGCATCGTCCAGGGAGGTGGTGAACTGGATCTGCGTCGTCAAAGCCTAGAACAGATGACTGAGATTGGCTTTGACGGTTATGCATTGGGTGGTCTTAGTGTCGGAGAATCCAAAGAAGAAATGTACTACGTACTAGACCACGTTGCTCATGAGATGCCTGCAGTAAATCCTCGTTACCTGATGGGGGTTGGAGAACCAGAGGACCTCTTGGCGGGAATTGAAGCTGGGATAGACATGTTTGACTGTGTGATGCCTACTCGAAATGCCAGAAACGGCAACCTCTTTACTTCCGAAGGCAAGGTCACCATTAAGCAAGCTAAGTATCGTGAGGATGAACGCCCGCTAGATCCAAATTGTAACTGCAATACTTGCCAGCATTACAGCCGAGCTTACTTGCGCCATCTTTACAAGTGCAATGAAATTCTCGCCATGCGCTTAAACACTCTGCACAATTTACACTTCTATCTGCAATTGATGCGTGATTCTCGAGCTGCCATTTTAGCCGGTAACTTCTCAGCTTTTCGTCAAACCCAGCTACAACAATGGCAATCCGTCAAGCACTAAAAAGGCGAGGATGAAGCATGAGGTGGGCCAGCCCCCTTGGTTGTCTACTAATGATTACCTGCGATGGCTTGCAGGATTCTTTCCGGATTGGACTACAGGTGCCTTCGCGCTTTGATTTAGGCGACAATTTCGAAAAGACTCTACGAATTGCCACCTTCAATGTTGCTTTAAGTGCTCAGCAACTCTACGGTTTGAAGCAACGGTTATGCTCCAAATCAGATCTCCAACTACAAAATATTGCGGCGATTCTCCAGAAAGTTCGCCCCAGTATTGTACTGCTCAACGAGTTTGACTTTGATGATTCTGGCGAATCCGTGGACTTGTCGCAAAGCAACTATCTTCAGCGTTCAAAACATGAGTTGGAGCCGATTTCCTATTCTCATGCCTATGTCGCTCCTTCCAACACAGGGATACCCAGTGGTTTTGACCTAGATCGTGATGGGAGGCTAGATTGTCCAGGGGATGCATTTGGATTTGGGCACTTTCCAGGCCAGTACGCTTTTATTCTTCTCTCCCAATACGGATTGGAGAGAGAGAATATTCGGACTTTCCAGAAATTTCTCTGGCGTGATCTTCCCGGCGCTTTGTTACCGGATCACCCTGACCGACTGGGCCAAGGGGACTGGTATTCTAAAGATGAATTGGCCATTCTGCGACTCTATTCCAAGAACCACGTAGATGTCCCTGTTTGGGTTCATGGGCATCAATTGCATCTACTACTTTCACACCCAACACCACCAGTTTTTGATGGGCCAGAAAACCGTAATGGTCGGCGAAATCATGACGAGATTCGTCTCTGGAGTGACTACCTAAGTGGTGGGGAGCGTGCTAATTATCTGATTGATGATGCAGGTAAGTCTGGTGGCCTGCATTCTGAAGATCTATTTGTCGTTCTCGGCGATCTGAACGCAGATCCCTTTGATGGTGATAGTTACAATCGAGCGATTAGCCAATTATTGGAGCATAAACGCATTCATCCTGCCGTCTGGCTGGATAAACAAGTTCCTCGTAGCAAAGGCGGGAAATTCCAGAAACTCCAAAATCCTCCGCATAGTGGAGATCCTGCTGAAGACACCGCTGCTTGGGGGTTACGAGTTGATTATGTACTCCCGGCTCGAGAACTGGAAATTCTGCGTAGCGGAGTTTTCTGGCCCAAACCTGATGAAACGGAGGCAGCCTGGCTTAAACCAAGCTCTGATCACCGCCTAGTCTGGGTCGACTTGAAGTTCCCCTGAGTTTCGATTTTTATCAACATAGAAGTCTTTCATTCCAGATCTACTATTGGCAAGATGCTGGAATTCTTCTCAAAATCAGTGTAAGCCCTACGGCTTTGTATCAAAAATCCTTATCACCTCATGCCTCTTAGAAAACATGGAGATTCAGAACAACCAACTTTTCCTCGGTGGACTGAGTGCAGAAGCCCTTCGTACCAACTTTGGCTCTCCTCTCTATGTCTATGAAGAAGACTCCCTTCGGAGTCAGTGTTGCCGTCTGCTGAACTGCTTTGAGGCGTTACATCAAAAGCAAAGACTGCAGTTACACTTCGCAATGAAGGCCAACTCCAATCCTTCAATCCTCAGGATTTTACGGGAAGAAGGGGCTTGGATTGATGCTGTCTCTCCCTTTGAAGTGCAACTGGCACTCGACTGCGGTTACAGACCGGAACAAATTTTGTTCACAGGCAACAATACGGCTCCTGAAGAATTGGATTTCTGCGTGGCAAATGAGGTTCCACTCAACATTGGTTCTTTACTAACGCTGGAACACTTTGGGAAGCGCTATTCTGGACAAAACATCTCCTTACGAGTTAATCCGGGAGTCGGTGCTGGGCATCATGCTCACTGTATCACAGGAGGACCACGTTCCAAGTTTGGTATCTACTACAATCAATTGGAGCAAGTTCAAGAACTGGCTCAACGCTATAACCTAAGCATCATTGGGATTCAGTCCCACATTGGTACTGGCATTTTTGCACCAGAACCAATGCTAGAGGCGATGGAGATGATTCTTGCACTCGCGGAACGCTTCACCAAACTGGAATTCATCGATTTTGGGGGAGGCTTTGGCATTCCTTATCGTCCTGAACAACAAGAAATGGATGTAAATGCACTGGGCCAACAGATGACGAAGAGATTTGAAAAATTCTGCAAGAAATATGGCCGCCCTCTCTCAATGAAACTAGAGCCTGGGCGTTATCTTGTCGGACCAGCTGGATTTCTGCTGCTAAGCGTCACTAACCGTAAACAAACTCCCGAATATCAATTCGTTGGCACTGATTCAGGTTTTCATCACTTGGTGCGTCCAACAATGTATGGTTCATATCACAGGATCTGGAATGCCTCCCGAATGGAGGATGAACTCGAGACAGTGGCTGTGGTTGGAAATGTCTGCGAAACTGGTGATTTTTTCAGTGTAGATCAAGGCAATATCCAACGTGACCTGCCAAAAACCGTAGTGGGAGACTGCCTTGTGATTGCTGATGCTGGAGCCTACGGTTTCTCCATGAGTTCCCAATATAATTCTCGGCCACGGCCAGCAGAAGTTTTGGTGCAAGATGGACAAGCTCAACTAATCCGTCGAGCAGAACACTATACAGACCTGCTACGCACTGCACAGGAACTGGATTAATTCACTTCGTAAAGTCAACACAGATTGATCGATATCGGCAAAGGAGAAAGGGATGGAAAATTACGACTTGTGCGTTCTAGGAGGAGGACCTTCGGGCTATGCTGCGGCAATGCGTGCAGTTGATTTTGGCAAGAGAGTCATTCTCGTGGAGAGAAGCCGATTGGGAGGAGCAGGTGTTTACAACGGAGCGCTTTCTTCCAAGACGTTCTGGGAACTCTCAAAGGAAATTGCCTCCATGCATCATAAGTTGGACAACTATGGAATGAAAATGCCCCAGATCCCCTTTGGCAGTATCTTGGAAGAGGTTGATAATGCCGTCTACGAACGTTCTGCTCAGTTGGAAGAGCACTTGCGACAAATTGTTCATCGTGATGGAGAAAACTTCTGTTTCGTCAAGGGAAGTGGTCGTTTACTCACACCAAATAAGATCGAAATGCGAGGTGAGTTTGAACCCTACGAAGTACAAGCAGACTACACCATCATTGCTACCGGTAGCCGTCCTCGGATGCTACCCAATGTCGATGTAGACGAGCGCATAATCATGACCAGTGACGGCATGAGTGGTCTTCGTTCCTTCCCGAAGAGTCTGATCATTGTTGGGGCTGGGGTGATCGGCTGTGAGTTTGCCAGTATTTTCTCGAATTTTGGGAACACGGATGTCCGCTTGATAGCACGAGATGAACGTATTCTTCCCTTTGAAGATGAGGATCTGACCAAAATTATAGAGCGTAATCTTGAGCAAAGTGGAGTGACGATCCATCGACAATCCTCTCTACTCTCTATGAAGATTGTCAATGGAGAAGTTGAATACGTTATCGGGACTCCGCAAGGTGAAGAAACCCATCAAGTTGAACGAGCACTGATCTCTATTGGTCGGGTACCCAACATTGAAAACACCGGAGCACGTGAATTGGGAGTGAGACTGGATCGAGCAGGCTGCATTGACGATGATGACACATCCACCAACCTGTCCAACATCTTCGCTGTAGGTGACATGACTGCGGATATCGCCCTTGTTAACGTAGGAGAACTCGAAGGCAGACATGCAGTGGAAAAAATCTTTGGTCAACCCAGCCGACCTTTGATCTACGAAAACATCTCTACCATTATGTTCCTCGCTCCAGAGGTTGCTGGAGTGGGAATGAATGAAGCCCAGGCTCGTAAAGCAGGGGCACCCTTTCGAGTAGCTTCTTTCGATTACCGCTGCATTCCACGCGCTATCGCAATGCGCCACAGCGAAGGCTTTTTCAAGATTGTGGTAACAGATGACGAGGAGATGCGAATTCTTGGGATGCGTGCTATTGGGGAGCATGCTTCCAGTGCTATTCAGGCTGTAGCCCTACTGATCTCCATGCAAAAAGGGATTGGTGAATTAGCAGAATTGATACACCCCCATCCTTCCATCATCGAAGGCATTCAGGAATGCGTGCGGATGCTGCTGGGGAAGTCGATTTACAAACCTGATGTTTTCCGTGAGTACCTACGATTAAGGGCGTGGCGAGACGGGAACTACGAAGAATTGGTATGGCCACTGAAAAAAGTAAATAAACTGACAATCTAGCTTTCTACAGCAAACCCATTCTGGAGAATCTCCCACAACAAAAGCTGCAAGACACAGACTTTTAGCAGTGTTTATCGGAATTAAATGCACTACTGGGCGATCACCTCTCTAAAGCAAGCGATGCAAGCCGGTTAGATCAATCTCTGCTGCTGTATGCTCTTTTGGAACTCTCGCTGGAGTAGTCAACATGGTTATCTCTGTGATACAAGCCGTGCTTCTGGTAGCACATGCAGAGTTACTGGATGAGGTTCAAATGGATGCACTGAATCAGTATTCCAACCTAGACTCTCCCAAAAAACCCACTCTTTTCTTTGAATTCAATGGAAAGCAACGCTGTGTGGAAGAACAGTCGTAATTGGGCAGAGATCTGAATGGTCAAAATGGCGGGGTAAGCTTCCGTTGGGACACCGATGAAGAAGAGCAAAAGAAACCTTAGGATGCGCGACATGATGCCTGCTATGCTGCGATGGCTCTCAAGCTAGGTTGTGAGGGTGGGCCTACCGATATTTGTGTGTTTATTTCCTGAGTGGCGCAGTGCATACTCCAAACTCGGGGCCGACATCGACACATCAAACCAACAAGGCAGAAGATTTGAAGCAGTTTCAGTGGTTGATTGATCGTTTGATTGAGCGGGCTTTGAAGATGGGGGGAACCTGCACCGGTAAGCATGGGGCGTCGGAATAGGTAAAATTCACTACATGCGCGCTGAACACGGAGAATCTATGGAAATGATGCGACAAATCAAGCAGGCTCTGGATCCATTGAATCTTTTCAACCCTGGGAAACTCCTCCCTGCTTGATTTCACGCATTCAAGGAATCCAGGTGCTGAGTACGGTTAGTTCATGTACTTTTCACCTTATCTTGAAGACTATTCGCTAAGCAACCTACTCTGAGCCAGACGTTTCACAGCTTCTACCAGCACGCTTGGGTCATTGGCATAGCTAAAGCGCAAAAAGCCTTCACCCGCAGGACCAAAATCACTTCCGGGTGTTAAAGCAACTCCAGTTTTTTCCAGAATCTGCATTGCCATCTCTAGCGACGGCATTGCCTTTCGATAGCGGAAGAAAACATAAAATGCTCCACTTGGGTCATAGCCTGGGTCCAGCCCGTAGCTGCGGAGTGTCTGTAGAAACATATCTCGACGCTGCCGGAACTCCTGCTGATTTCTCTCTAGTGCTCCACCATCATCCTGCAGCACTGCCAATGCCACCTCTTGCATCAAGGTGTTCGCTGAAATCATCAGATTTTGGTGCATCCGGGTTGCTATCGGCATCCATTCATCTGGTAGAATCAAATACCCCATCCGCCAGCCTGTCATCCCATAGGATTTTGAAAGACCATGAAGGATCAAAGCATTCTCTGAGAATCGCAAATATGAAAGTGGTGCTGCGTCGTAACTTAGATCTAGGTAAATTTCATCTGAGATAACCGGCAAGCCAAGCTCTGCAATAGCATGCATGGAAGCTTTATCTAAGACTGTTCCCGTTGGATTCATAGGGGAGTTCAGTAAAATCGCCCTGGTATTTTTCGTGAGGCACTGCTGGACCACTTCTGACTTCAGCTGGAATCCATCTTCAAGATGCAAGGGTACTCTCACTGGGTTTAGCCCTGCCATCAAGATCAGGTTGTCATAACAAGCGTAACCCGGATCGGTGAGCAAGATGTCACTACCAGGTGGAGCAATCAGACGGAGAGCAAGGAACAGTAGTGGGGAGGTCCCATTCGAGATCAATACCTGCTCTGGTCGTACTGGGGTTTGGTAAAGCTGAGTGTGCCGCTGCGCAACCGCCTCACGCAACTCCGCGATACCGCAGGTGTTGGTGTAACTAAAATGTTGATTAGCAACCTGTTGGAGTCGCTGACCAACCACTGGAGGTGGTGAAACGTCTGGCTCTCCAAATTCTAGATGAAGAATGCTATGCCCTTGTTTTTCCAGTTCCTGGGCGCGCCCAAAGATCTCCATCGCCAGAAAACTAGTAATCGAATCAAGATGATTCGGTAAGGACATGATTAAATCTCTTGATGTGTATCTTGGGAGAGAGCGCTTAAAGTACTTCGAGGATGGCGTTCACGACACGGTAACTACTAGCAGCGGCCTTTTTCAGGAAGGTGGGGAGGTCTTCCATACTTTCTTCTCCAGAAAGATCGCTCAAACTTCGGACGATCATACATCGAACACCGAATTGTTCGGCAACCTGCGCAATAGCAGCGCCTTCCATTTCTATCGCCTGCGCTTGAAATTTTTCGAAGAGTTGTTGGCGGGTTTCTTTACAATTGAGAAAAGTATCTCCAGAGAGGATCCTGCCAAAGTAGGCATCAGGATGAGCTTGCTGGATCTTGACCTTCAGTTCCTTGTCCAGTCTGAAAGGTGGATTTTCCTTTGGAAGCCCTATGGGCAGAGTACCAGCTCGATGTGCAATCAACTCTTGGTCAATGATGGTCCCGTAGTCATGTTGCCACAATTCCTCCGCAATCACCAGATCCCCAATCTGTAGACTTGGGTCCAAACCCCCAGCAACCCCAGAAAAGATCAGTAGTTCACAACTGAAGTGATGGATTAGCATGGTCGAGGCCACGGCAGAGTTGACCTTACCAATACCAGATTCAACCAAAGTCAATTCATGGGAACCATGCTTCCCTTGAAAATAATCTCTCCCTCCTAATCGAGCCATAGACAGTGAACTTGGAGAGAAATGTCGCAACTCTTCAGGAATTGCGCAGAGGATCCCAAT
>JACLAC010010473.1_pt1 | contig 24452 bp, 20 predicted proteins | sample 8027881 | NCBI WGS metagenome assembly JACLAC01 (sample SAMN15725517, study PRJNA655200) | protist metagenome | isolation source: fluorescence activated cell sorting (FACS) single amplified genomes of... | place: Spain: Blaines Bay Microbial Observatory, Mediterranean Sea | collected 2016-01-19 | reverse complement strand
AATCAAGGCATGAATCCCATTCAGATACCTCAACATGATCCAAACTGTAGGGGATTGGTCAGCGGTTTGGAGCCAATCATCCGTTCACCTACTGCAAATACACCTTACAAAATCCGGTCAGGTATACCGTTAAAGTTTCAGAAAATTCTATTGGAAGCCTCTGTCTCGAGTCAAACTCAGCAAATTTACTGGTTTCTGAATGGAAAATTAGTTGCCAGTCATGAGCCCACCCAAAAAGTATTTATCCTTCCAAAGGTAGGTAGACATAATCTCGTTTGTGTCGATGACGAAGGCCGTTCAACTAGTCAAAAGTTACATGTCTTGAACTAATCGATGGTGTTAGGTTAAGCTGTTAAGTAATTAACTGAGAGCGTTCGATCGATATAAGGAAAGGTAGACATAAAATGAATCAGGTTCGAATATCACATTTTGCGTTTTTTTTCCTATCTGTCACTCTGATATCCTGCAAACAGTTTTTACAACCTCAGTCTTGGAGCCAAAACTACGCTCAAATGGAAGGCACTGCTGCAAATCATGCTTCTATTATCGATGGAAATTATGAAACAGGTAGTAATGCTGAGTTGGTGAATCAGGGTGGGTCTGATATAGTAGTTATTTTACCAGTTCAAAAGTGGATCAGCAAAGTTGTCATTTTTAGTCAACAACTTAATGACCCAAAATTCAAAGGGAAAAAGTGTAACTTGTACATCAAGAAAGGCACAAAATGGAACGAAGTAAAGCTATTTCCGATTCAAGGCTTCAGAACTGAGGTGAGACTACCAGCAATAGAAACTAGTCAGCTACGAATTCGAGTGCCTAACCGACTTGGTTTTCGCCAAATGTCTCGTATTGTGAATAAACAGGGTGATGTTCATAACCAGAAATTATATGATCCTATCCCTCCCAGAATCGAGGAAATTGAAATTTATGGTCCCATTGATACAATGGAATGATATTTTTTTGCTCCGAAAACGGGCAGTCAAAAAAGACTATCAATTTTGACCTACGTTGGGCTAGTAAGTGTAATGGAAAGCTCCCATTATTTGGGATAAAAATAGGCATCCATCTACTTTCACAGGCGTTTAACCAACTATATATGATTTTTAAATAGGCGTTCTCGTAGATATGATAAAAAGTTATTTTGCAACGGGTTAATGACCATTAATAGAAACAATTGAGCAAAAATTGTATTTGATATCATATTTGGCGTCTAATGATTTGAAGTAAATCGTCAATTCTTTATGTACATAAGGGAGTCAACCCAAGATTCCGTTAAAATCATAATAGAATTTTTTCAAAACTTGATCAGGAAATTTAAAGACCGAATACTTGGTATTCATTCCCCATAAAAACCCGGAGTAAGAGTTATGCAGTACACACAAGAGAATTTATTTATTCCACCTCTCGCTGATTCGAATGACAATGATCTAATCCTCTCCATAACACCGGAAAGTGCTGGTTGGGAGTTAATCTCCTTCCAAGTTAGACGACTAAACGAAGGACAAAGCTGGTCCTTTTGTAGTGGTGAAAATGAATTAGCAATTGTTAATTTAAGTGGTTCCTATTCAATTAAATCGAATTTTGGGAATTGGACTGATTTCGGTGGCAGACCGAATGTGTTTGCAGGAGCGGGGTCGGCTCTCTACTTACCAAGAGGAAGTGATTTTACTATTACGGCTGAAACAACTGGAGAATATGCATTAGCTTGGGTTCCAACCGATCAGGATAACGATGCGTGGTTGATTACACCCGATCAAGTTTCAAGCTCTATTCGAGGTGGTGACAACGTTAGCCGCCAGATCAATGATTTATTACCACCAGGTTCTCCTGTCCATCGCCTCGTGTTAGTTGAAGTCTATACTCCTAGTGGTAACTGGAGTAGTTACCCACCACATAAGCATGATGTACATATTGAAGATGATGATGGTAATTTAATAGAAGCTGACCTCGAAGAAGTTTATTTCTATAAGATTGACCAAACTGACGGCTATGCTTACCAGCGAGTTTACACTGACAAGCACTCTCCTCTTCATCAAGCAGGTCAACCGATTGATTCGCTTATGAAAGCAGTCGAAAATTCTGCTATTCTGGTTCCAGAAGGATATCATCCAGTTGTCAGTGCTCCAGGCTATACGACCTACTACTTGAACGTGTTGGCTGGATCAGCACAAAGCTTAGCCAATCAAGATGACCCTAACTATAGTTGGGTCAAAGAATCTTACCAGAATGTTGACGAACGGTTACCTTTGTACCCCATCAATAAATAGGAGTAACTGATGACTGATCTTGCTGACCGAACATACGACTCTCTTCATATGGGCCGTTCATCGATTGATTTATACGCTAATGATGTGGGAGCGGAATTTGTAGATATTGAAAGCTTTGCCGCGTACGTGGGTGGATCTCCCACAAATACCAGTGTTGGTGTGAAACGATTAGGTTTACAAACTGGAGTCCTGACAGGGCTAGGAGAAGATCCAGTCGGAGATTTCATTCTCAATTTCCTCGAAAAAGAGGGGGTTGAAACCGGATACTGTCCTCGCAAGCCGGGGCACCGGACCAGTGCTGTAGTTTTGGGGATTCAGCCGCCAGACCGATTTCCGTTAGTATACTATCGGGATAACTGTGCAGATATTGAGTTGACTATAGACGATGTATTAAAATTGCCGATTGGTGACAGTCGAGTTTTCCAATTTGCCGGTACTAATCTGTATCAAGACCCTTGCCGTAGTGCAACTTTTTTAGCTGCCGAAAAAGCAAAGCAGAGTAATACTAAAGTGATATTAGACATCGATTTTCGCCCTGATCAATGGCATGACCCTCGAGCTTTTGGTGTGGCAATTCGATCAATTCTGAGATTAGTTGACATAGTCATTGGTACTGAAGACGAAATAAATGCAACAATGTTAACTGATCCTAATCAGATAGAATTAACTCACTCACAAGTTTCAGATACTAAAGTGCATGGTGATGTAGAGTCTGCAATTGATCTAATGCTAACACTAGGGCCAGAAGTTATTTTGCACAAAAGAGGTATAGAAGGGGTAAAAATTCACCTACCACGTCAGGTTATTGATGCCCCTGGCTTTCCGGTTGATGTTCACAACATACTAGGGGCGGGTGATGCTTTTGGCGCTGGTTTTATAGCTGGCTATGCGAAAGGCTGGGATTGGTACAAAGCGGCTCGACTCGGTAATGCCTGTGGAGCAATAGTAGTAACCAAGCACGGCTGCGCGAACTTCATGCCAACCTACGATCAAGTCATTGAATTCGTTGATCAGTATGGTGGCTGGTAATTAATATTTTTGATGTTAACTTCTATGAAAAAGCTAGTACTAATTGGGGATTCGATTCGGATGGGTTACGAAAACGAGGTCAAGAGGTTACTCACTGATAAAGTGGAAATCTTTGCTCCAGTCGAAAATGGGGGGAATAGCCGCAAAGTCAAATCAAAGCTAGATGAATGGGTCATCGACCAATCACCGGATATCCTGCATATTAACTGTGGTCTACATGATATTAAGCGCGAGTTTGGTTCTGGAGAAGTTGCAGTTTCTTTGTCAGAATATAAGACCAACTTACAGTATATCCTGACTGCTGTTTCTTCAAAGGTAGAAACCGTTATTTGGGCCACAACCACTCCTGTGAATTCAGAATGGCATCGGAAAAATAAAGGATTTGACAGGTTCTCAACCGACGTTTCAGACTATAATCAAGTTGTTGTTTCTCTGTCTGATGACCTCGGCGTTCATATTAACGACCTCCATCAGCTAATTATGAATATTGGAGTGAATGAATGTTTATTGTCAGATGGAGTGCATTTTAATCAGTCAGGTTCAGCACATCTCGGTCAAGCCGTCGCGAAATCTATCCAGCCTCACCTAAACTTGAAAGGGTGATGAGCGGATAGGTTATTCTAGATGTAAATTAATCTAAAATCAGGATACCAGACTTGTGCTATTCAAGGGTGAGTAAAAGTGGATAGTTTTGTATTACGACAGTTAGTGTACGAGTACCAGAAGTTGGTAGGTAGTACTATTCGGCACGTTCAACAATTGAATTCTGACACTATTACCTTAAAAATTTCTCCAGATTTGACAAAAGTTGAACGATCATCTTCAACTACCACTCACCTACTGTTTTCGGTACATGCCGTTCATGCCCGGACTCACTTGCTGGATGAACGCCGACCAGTTGGTCAAAGACAATCTCATTTTGCTGATTTTCTGTTTCGTCATTTGTCAAGAGGTGTGATTAGCGGCATTGAGCAGGTTGGTTGGGACCGAATCATCAAAATTACGGTTCAACCGTACAGCGAAATTCTATCGATTTCACCAAAGATATTAATTGCTGAGTTGATGGGTAAACATAGTAATATTATTTTGGTAGATCAATCTAACGGGAAGATTTTGGAAAGTATCAAGCACATCGATGACTCAATGAGCCGAATACGCACTGTTGAACCTGGGGAGACATATAAACTTCCACCCCAGCTTGACAAAGCTAATCCCTTTGACCTCGATTTTCAGAAATGGTTTGATATATTTGGTGATTCTATTCCATCTTGGCGATCTTTAATGCAATCTATTGACGGAATCACTCCAACCCTTGCAAAGGAGATTTTTTATCGTGCCAACAAAAAAAACAATCAATCCAAATTGGCTGACACTAATACAGAGACTGTTTGGTTAGAATTTGATCAAGTTAGGTTGGAATGGTTGAGCACAACAAAACAACCGCAAATAATTTCCAATAGTGAAAAAAGTATTGTCACGACCATACCTCTACAACAGTTAGAAGATGCTACAGGCCAGTTGTTTGACACGATCAGTGAAGCAGTGTACTCCCACTATAAGCAGATTGAACGACAGGAAATCAAACAAGGTCAAACACAGGCTATACTGCAAGCAGTAAAAAAACACCAAAAATCAGTAGAGCGAAAGTTATACCAACTAAGGGCTGATTGGAAAAATGCGGAGAATGCTGATCAATTCTGCAAGCAGGGTGAATTATTGACAGCCAATTTACATCAAATCAAATCAGGGCAGAAGAAAGTTGAGGTAATTGACTACTACGATCCGGACTTGAAAACGCAAGTCTTAGAGTTGAAGCCAGAATTAAGTCCTGCTCAAAATGCACAACGCTTGTTTAAACTTTATAACAAGGCTAAAAGAGGAAAAACGGTTATTCAACAGTTGATCGCAGATAATGAAGCGGAATTAGAGATCGTAGAATATTATCAACTTGAGGTTGAATCAGCCAAAACGATAGACGAACTACTTTTTATTAGAGAACAGTTAGCAAGTCGAGGTTGGATAAGTGATAAACAAAAATCAAAAAAGCAGAATCCAACGACCACTTTCCGGAGATACACTTCACCCGAGGGATTCCAAATTTATGTTGGTCGAAATAATTTGGAAAATGACCTTCTACTCAGAAAAGTCGCCAAAAGTGATGATATGTGGCTACACGCTCGACAAATAAACGGTTCTCACGTTATTATTCGTAACCCAGAGCGCAAGCCGGGAATTCCAATGCCGACTCTACTGATGGCAGCACAATTAGCTGCTGCAAACTGTAAGGCCAAGCATTCAAGTCACGTCCCTATTGATTATACATGGTTCAAATACGTAACAAAACGACGTGGTATAGGTTTTGTTCATTATACTCACCAAAAAACCTTAAATGTGGAGCCTAGATCTCCTCAAAGTTCATCTTGATTCGGTTACCACAGTTTGCTAAACTGACGTCGGTTTAGGTAAATGATAGCTAATCAAAATTTGGAGAAATAGTTGGAAAGATTATTGTTTTTCTGGGCTGTTGCTTTTGGATTACTTCTAACATTGACCCTATTTGTGTGTCTATTTCCAGCTGTTGCTACTAATGAAAGTAATGAAAAACATCAGGAAGATTTAAAAAGTCCCTTTCGAGAGAAGTGTGCTGACTGTCATGCCGACGAAATTGCCTATCAGGAATGGCATACTTCCAATCATAAACACGCTTTGGTAAACTTGATTGAAGGCAAGTATGAGACAAAAGATTCCTGTCTAGGATGTCATTCCGCTGGCTATACAAAATTCAGTAATGGCGAATGGGGGAGTCAACACGGAAAGTTAACTCTCGAAACAGCAGTAAATGCTGTTTCTTGCTCTTCTTGTCATCTGCATAGTAGCAAACGCGAAAACTATCTGACCAAAAATCCGAAGACACTTTGTACTTCTTGTCATAAAATGGATTGTGGTTGTGCAGGAGCCGGGGTCGTTCATCAGTCTCAGTCAGAGATGTTTATGGGGCGATTGGGAGCTGGTGTTAAAACAATGCCAGCAAAACATGCAAAGATTATGAAAAAAAGGTGTATCTACTGCCACATGGCAAAAGACGATACTAAAACGGTCACTAAACACGGAGGCCATACTTTCAAAGCTGATTATTCGACATGTTCCCGATGCCACGAAAATATGGATACAAAAATCAAACAATATAAAACTGATATTAGAAGAAAAATGGCTGAAGTCAAAACCATACTTGATTCTGCTACTAATCTAGAATCAAAAGCATACAAAGATGCAAAATTGAATTATGATATGGTAAACGGAGATGCTGGATTTGGGATGCACAATCCTCTGTATGCTCAGGCTCTGCTTGACTATGCGCTAACTTTAGAATCTGAAATCGTTAAATGAATCAAGAATCTCGTCCCCGAGTAGCTGTGGTCGGTAGTTTTATGATGGATTTGGTTGTTCAATGCAATCATTTACCTCTTGGAGGTCAGACCGTAGTTGGTCAAGATTTCGTTACTTTCGTGGGTGGAAAGGGGTCCAATCAAGCAATTGCTGCCGCCCGCTTGGGAGCTGATGTGTCGATGATCGGCCGTTTAGGGGCAGATGGTTTTGGAGATGAACTGCTAAAAAACTTGTCGGCTGAAGGTGTTAATGGTCAGTTTGTAGTCAGAGATACTGAAATGGGAACTGGAGTCGCAATGATTACCGTGGATAAAAATGGTAATAACACTATCGTGGCCGTTCCGAAAGCAAATATGAGTCTCAACCCAGACAATATTGACCAAGCCGAATCAGAAATAGCTGCGGCCGATATTTTATTGTTACAACTAGAGGTGAATTTATTAGCCGTTCAACGAGCGGCGGAAATCGCAAAAGCAAACGGCGTTCCAGTGTTACTCAATCCTGCACCAGCCCATCAAATACCAGTGGAGTTAATGAATTTAGTCGATATAATCGTACCTAATGAAACTGAAACTGAATTTCTGACAGGCTGTCGTTTGACTGATATGGAAACAATTAAATCAGCAGCTAGACATTTACTGGCAAAATCGGCACCTACTGTCATTTTAACCTTGGGGGATCAAGGAGCACTATTAGCAACAGCAGAAGATATTCAGCTGTTTCCATCTTATTCAGTCAAAGCCGTCGATGCAACTGCTGCTGGTGATGCTTTTTGCGGCACCTTAGCTGTCAGTATTGCTCGTGGAGACAGTTGGGAATCGGCTGTTAAATTTGCCAATGCAGCTGGAGCCTTGACTGTAACTAAGCTCGGTGCTGCACCATCAATCCCCATGCGGGAGCAAGTCATCGAACTGATAGAAAGAAATAGAAATTAATCAAATTTCAGTCAACCTCGAATTTCAGCTGACTACTGAGGAGTCGTGTATTTCTGGTCGATAAATTGGTAGAGTAAAGTAGAAACTAGACCCCTTTCCAACCTCGCTTTCTACCCAGACAGCCCCTCCATGTTGAAGGCATATGTGCTTACAAATCGATAAACCAAGACCGGTACCAGAGACACTCCGGTTTCGAGCCTTGTCTACACGATAGAATCTTTCAAAAACCCTCGGAATAGCTGCTTTAGGAATTCCAACCCCGTTATCGTTTACTACACATTGGACCATGTTGTCTTCAATTTTTGCGCTAACGGAAATTACGTTTCCTCTCTCGGTGTATTTTATAGCATTATCCACCAGATTGACAAAAATTTGACGAATCAGCTTTGGGTCAACGAAAACAACTGGTAATTCCTGTGGCATCGACCATTCCAGTTTTAGCTCTTCATCTTCAATAATAGGAGCAAATATATCAATCAATGGTTGATAGAAATCATCTAGAAAACATGGCTCTTGCTCCAACAGAGCAGTTCCAGATTCAAGGCGAGCAAGCCTGAGAAGATCGGAAACAAGCAAAGCCATTTGCCCTGACTGTTGAAGAATTTTCTCAACAAATTGTTTTTGTTGGCTTTCTAATCTAGTATCTAACAGAATCTCTGAGTATCCTTCAATAGTCGTTAATGGAGTCCTTAATTCATGGGATACGTTGACTACAAAATCGCTCCTCATTCTTTCCAATTGTCGTAATTGGGAAACATCGAAAAATAATATTAGGGATTCATTTTTAGTTTTCAAAGGTACGACTGTAACCTGAGTTTCTCTAGCTTCCATGGGATCTAACTTCAATTCGTCCGTAGCCGACTTTCTGTCTACATTCACCATTTGGAATAAATTGTATAGCTGGGGATTCCGATTAGCTTCAATTAGGCTTTGACCGATTGACTGATCCGACAAATTTAGTAATCGTTGGGCTGCCGAATTCGCATAGATAATCTCAGACTGATCATTGACCATTAGAACCCCTTCATTCATGCTTGATAGAATCGTCTCTAGCCGGTTACGTTCTTGATGAGATGTTTGTAATTGTTCTTGAACTTGATCTACCATCTGGTTAAAGAAGCGAGTAAAGTCCGCCAGATCTTTTCCGGGTGGAATCTCCACCCTAGACTGGATGTTACCACGGGCAATTTCGTCAGCAGTTTCTCGTACCTTCTGCAGCGGTGAGGTTATAGCTTGAGCTGAAATAGTAGCTAAGATAATGGCTATGAATAATCCAAAAAACGCCGATAACAAGATATTCTTTTTGATTTCTATTGCCGTTTCCTTTATTGATTCTACATCCATAGCAACTCGACAAATACCGATCGAATTACTGTCACGCTCTATTAATAAAGCACAATAGCGAAGATCTCTTTTTAAAGTATCGCTAAATCTTTCACTAGTTCCATATCCTTCAGCAATCGCCTTCATAATTTCTGGACGTTTACTATGGTCATCCATATCCTCTAAGTTCTCTCCGTTTTGTTTACTATCGCCCCAAACCTTACCTTCTAAATCGATAAAGGTAACTCGATTACCTGACTGACTAGTTTGCAGCCTATCAACGTAACGATCGATTTGCTGATAGGTATAGTCCGCGACATCCGGCAAGGCGTAAGATAAAAAATCGCGACCCATTTCGGCTTGACTTAGTAGTTGGGTATCAATGTTTTTTGAAAGTAGATCGGTTAGGGAGAAATCTAGGAAAAGGTATATTCCCAACAAGACCAAGAAAATAATAACAACATGGCTTAGGAACAATCTTAATCTAATACTCATATTCTATCGCTGCAGATCAGACGGGCATAAAATATCATAAAAAATTGCCAAACACCAAGGGCTATTGACCGAAGACTCCTGGGTTCAAACCGAATAAGACAGTTGTGTTTCATTATTGGGTGTGATAGTCCCTATTCTCTGTTGATCGAGCCGCAAAGCAAAAAATCGTTTTCTGATAAAGTTCGGCAATAACTAATTAAGACAGTTCGAGTCAGAACCGATCTTGTTCTGCCTCGTAATTTTGGTGATCGACGTGGTTCAGAATTGAGTAGACGCAGGAGACAACAAAATGAGTGCAGTCCAAGATTTTCCCTTCCCAGGTGTGCCCAACACACGAGATGGTGGTGAGACAGTCATATACGTTGAAACTTATATTACACAGGGAGCGTGTGCATACCCAATCACATCTTCTTCGAAGATGGGGGAAGGATACGCTAAGCTAGTAGCAGATGGTTTCAGAAATTTATGGGGAGAAAAGCTCGCCTTTATGGAACTGGAATCAGAACATAGTGCTGCTTCAACTTGTGAAGGATTTGCCTTAGCCGGTGGCCGTGTATGTAATTTCACTTCTGGTCAAGGGCTGATTTTGATGAAAGAAGTCCTTTACACCATTTCCGGTAAACGTCTACCAATAGTGTTCCACATTGGGGCAAGAGCCTTGACCTCTCATTCATTGAACGTTCACGCTGGACACGACGACGTGATGAGGGTGGCCGATTGTGGTTGGGGGATGATCTTCGCTAAAAATGCGCAGGAAGCTGGTGATTTTGCCTTGATCTCTCGACGGGCAGCAGAAGATAGCGATACTCCTTTCTTCAACGTTCAGGACGGGTTCTTAACCACTCATACTGTCGAATCAGTACTCGACCCAGAACCAGAAATGATGAAACAGTATGTTGGGCATTCTTCAGAAAAATTGCTAAATCTGATGGATACTGCTAACCCAATGATGATTGGTGTAGTGCAGAATCAAGACAGTTATATGAAAGGGAAGATTGCAGAGCGCCACTACTATGACCAAGTGCCAGACGCTCTGCAAAATGCGATGGGCAGTTTTTTTGAGCTGACCGGTCCCCGTTACTCAATGGTCGAGAACTATCGAATGGATGATGCCGAGTATGCCCTCGTGGCGATGGGTGGTGCATCTGAAACTGCGATGACCACGGTCGATTACATCCGAGAAGAGATGGGAATACCCGTTGGTGTTACCAATATATCCGTTTTTCGACCTTTCCCAGGCCCAGTCATAGTTGAGTCCTTAAAAGACGTCAAGTCTTTTTCTGTTCTGGAACGAATGGATAACCCACTAGCTCAATCAAATCCGTTGACAGCTGAAATCAAGTCAGCATTCCTAGATGCAATGAACGGTGCTCCAGGTTATACGAAAATTGATCAAGTACCTGATATCTTGTCTGGTGCTGGTGGATTGGGTAGTCGGGATGTTCGTCCTGGAGACTTTATCTCGATGGTTGAAAACATGCGCAAAGAGGAACCCAAAAGCTTCTTCGTAATTGGTATCAAAATTATCACTGGGCGTCCCATTGGATCCGGACATTCGTACTACAGGCTCGTTCTCTATGAGGGGGCACTCAGTGGGTGGTTATGGTTCTGTGACCACAAATAAAGTAATTGCAACCATTCTGGGTTCATTAGGATTCTACGTTCAAGCTTATCCTAAGTATGGATCTGAAAAAGCAGGTTTGCCGACCACATACTACCTGACAATATCTAAAGATCCTGTTCGGACTCATTCTGAACTAAACTACGTCGAATTTGTACCGCTCAACGATGTAAATGCCTTCCATACAGGTAATCCGTTCGCAGGCCTTCAAGAAAAAGGAATGGTTTTTCTACAAAGTTCAAAAACCGACCCGCAAGAAATTTGGGATTTAATTCCTGTCCACGCCCAGGAAATTGTGCGCAAAAAGAAAATTCAAGTGGTTGCATTAGATACAGTCGCTATTGCCCGTGACGTTGCAACTCAAGCGGATTTGCAGCAAAGAATGCAAGGAATCGTTTTGCTGGGTATATTCCTCAAAAGTGCTCCATTCTTGAAAGATTTCAACATGACAGAGGAACAGTTGTTTGAGAGAGTTGAGTCGGTCATTCGACGCTTCTGGGGACGGCATGGTGAACAAGTTGTAGCCGATAATCTGAAGGCGATTCGTCGTGGTTACTCAGAAGTTTTTGAGATACCTCGTCAGATAATTGAAAAAACCTCGATTGTAAAAGACCTTCCATTGACGGAGAACTAATGTTACGAAAGATCATCGACTACATCGAATATAGCAAAACTGAAAAAGGATGGACCTCAAAAAAAGTTCATGATGAAGGCCAAAGCCTAATGAAGCATGAAATTGCAGAAGGCGAAATTGAAGCTATAGAAGCTGGGAAACGACCTGACTGGACGCTACTCGGCCTACCCGAAATTCGGGTCAATGGTGATGTTTTCAAAAATGAAGGTGAACTTTAGAACTGAGCCAATGGATCTAGTAATAACTGCGTTACAAGAAACTTGGGCTCAACAACTTATAAGGTGAAAAATGGAAAAAATCCCTTCCACCGCACCAACTATCGAAGATCGACTCGAAACTCTTGTCGATGTAGAGGATTTCAACAGTCGTGTAATTGACGGCTATAACGAAGGCTCTGGGCCTTTAGCCCTAGAAGCTGATGTTCATACTGCCAGAAGTATCATTCCTGCAGGTACGGGGGCCTATAGAGATTTTAGTTACATTACACCTGAAATACCTCTATATGACCCCTCTAACTGTGTGGGTTGTATGGAATGTGTGATCGAGTGCCCTGACACAGCTATTTTGGGAAAAGTTGTCGAGCCGGCAGAACTAGAGTCTGAGCTCAATGGTGTTGAAGATCCAACCGCACATGCCATTTTCAAATCACGTTTTGCCGAGACACAGAAATACACGACTAGCATAGAGAAAAAAGGTGAAGGAGGTGGGTTATTTGGTATCTTTATCGATCCTACCAAATGTAAAGGATGTGCTGAATGCGTCGAAGCCTGTGGGGATCATCAGGCTTTGTCTATGATTCCAAAGACGGATAGCTCACTTAAACAATTTCAGGACACGTTTGACTTTTACAACCGACTACCTGATATACCGAAACGATTTATCAGTGATCGTCTACTGACTGATATGATGCTTAGTCCAGATTCTCTTCTGTACGTCGGTGGAGCTCGTTCTTGTATGGGATGTGGAGAAGCGACTGCTCTACGAATGATGGTGGCTGCTACAGGCTTCGTTCATCGCCCTGAAAACATCGGTATGGTGGCATCTACTGGGTGTAATACGGTGTATACTTCGACCTACCCTTATAATCCCTATACAATTCCTTGGGCAAACTCCCTATTTGAAAATGGTGCAACTTTTGCTATGGGTGTTCGGTCAAGGTGGGATCAGATGGGATGGGAGAATAAAAAGCTGTGGGTTGTTGGTGGAGATGGAGCTTTTCTAGATATCGGGTTCCAATCTTTGTCAAGAATGATCATGACTGGGATGAACATCAACGTTCTAGTACTGGATACACAAGTCTATTCTAATACTGGCGGCCAAGCGTCAACTGCGACCTTTATAGCACAAAGGTCAGACATGGCTGATCATGGTAAAGAGCTGAAAGGGAAAAGTGAAGGCCGGAAAGAGTTAGCCAACATCTGCCTAATGCATCCGAATGTATACGTAGCGCAAACGACCTGTGCTCATTTCAATCACTTCTATAGGTCAATTATGGAAGCCAATGAATACGATGGACCATCCGTGGTGATTGCGTATTCAACTTGTCAACCGGAACACGGTGTTGCTGATAACATGGCAATGCATCAAGCCAAGTTGGCTGCCGATTCTCGTGCATTCCCTTTGATTGTTTACGATCCACGAAAGGGTAATAGCATCAAAGAGAGGCTCGACTTGAGAGGCAATCCGTCCGTAAAGGAAGATTGGTATACTATCCGGAAAACCGGAGAAGTCATCGATTTTGTTACCTTTGCTAGAAGTGAGGGTCGTTTTTCCAAGCAGTTCGATAAAGAAGGAAATCCATCACCAGAATTGTTGACTTCTAAGCAAGAGAGATTGGATAACTGGCACCTACTGTAGGAATTGGCTGGCATCTCCAAAGATGAGGCGACAAAACCTAGGCCAACACAAAAAATATCAGCTAGTGCCGACGCAGCAGCCAAACAAAAAGCTGCTTTGATGGCTAAGCGTAAAGCAATGAAAGCCTCAGCTGGTGGCACTGATGACGATGCAGCCAAACAAAAAGCTGCTTTGTTAGCTAAACTGAAGGCAAAGAAAAAACAAAACTAGATACTGACATTTAGTTGACACCCTAGGTGTTAGACTGATATAACGTAGTTACAAAGTTGCTTCTTCGGAAGCAACTTTTTTTATGGCTGTAACCTATTATATGAGAATTATTCTATTCGAATAGCAAGCCAAGCTAGCATATCAGACAGTACAGGACGAAATTCATGACAAACCACAGACAGAAGCTTCGCTTAAATGATATTGATTTCCAAGATCGTTCAGTTTTAGTCCGAGTTGACTTCAATGTACCTCTTGATGATGGTGTTATCATTGATGATAGTCGTATACGCTTAGCATTACCAACTATTCACCACTTACTAGCAAGTCAAGCGAAGGTGATTTTAGTCACTCACGTGGGTAGGCCGAGTGGTTTTGACGATAAGCTTTCAACATTACCAATCGCAGAACATCTGAGCAAACTACTTGGTATACGGGTTAAGCATGCGCTAGATTGCATTGGTTCAGAGGTAGAAGCTATAGTTTCAGAAATGGAGTCAGGCGATGTGTTGCTTTTAGAAAACGTCCGCTTTTATCCACAAGAAACAGATAACGACCCTGTATTCGCCGCTAAACTGGCACAATTGGCTGACATTTATATTAATGACGCTTTCGGTACCGCCCATAGGGCCCATGCATCGACTACCGGAAGCCACTATCCATTGTCGGTTGTAGGCCAATTGATGGAAAGAGAAATTGATTACTTAGGTGGACTACTAGAAAATCCTCAAAGACCGTTTGTAGCGATTATTGGTGGAGCAAAGATCTCCGATAAGATTGGGGTAATCGACAATCTCATCAACACAATTGACGAGTTGCTAATTGGTGGTGGTATGGCATATACTTTCCTGAAAGCGCTAGGTCATGAAATCGGAAACTCCATTGTTGAGATCGATAAAATTGAATTAGCAACCCTGTTAATGCAAAAAGCAGAGGGAAAGGGGGTTAACATCCATTTACCAGTTGACCACGTGGTCGGCCAAGATTTTTCACCAAACACTTCTTCTCAGGTCGTTTTGCGTGGTGAGATATCAGAAGGATGGGAAGGTTTTGACATAGGACCACAAACGGTCCAGGATTTCGGTGAAGTAATCAAAGATGCAGAGACCGTATTTTGGAACGGGCCAGTCGGTGTTTATGAATTCGACCAGTTCGCTGTTGGTACTATATCTTTAGCTAAATTTATCGCTCAGTCGGGAGCCACTAGTATTATTGGCGGCGGAGACTGCGTAGCGGCGGTTCAAAAAGCTGGAGTTAGCGACCAGATTTCTCACATCTCAACCGGAGGTGGTGCATCCCTTGAATTGATGGAAGGTAAAGAATTGCCTGGTATCACAACCTTAACTAATAAATCAGAGTATCATAGCTAAAGAGTCAGTGAAAATTTTGGAGAATAAATGAGTATTTTAGTTAATAAAAACACCAAAGTCATCGTGCAAGGACTAACTGGTCGTGCCGGCCGTTTTCACGCTCAACAATGTGTCTCTTATGGTACACAGATTGTTGGTGGTGTCACACCGGGCAAAGGTGATACGAGTGTGGATGAAATTCCTGTTTTTGATACTGTTGAAAATGCTATTTCTGCCACCGGGGCTAACGCTTCGATGATTTATGTGCCTGCGGCCTTTGCCGCAGATGCTATAATGGAAGCAGCAACAGCCGGTATTGAGCTGATCGTTTGTATTACTGAGGGTATTCCTGTACTAGATATGATTAAAGTTAAACGATATCTAGAGGGTAAAGTAACCCGTCTCATTGGACCTAATTGCCCTGGTATTATAACGCCAGGCGAATGCAAAATAGGTATTATGCCAGGCTATATTCATCAGGTCGGGAAAATAGGTATTGTGTCGCGTAGTGGGACCTTAACCTATGAAGCAGTACACCAGGTAACACAACTCGGGCTCGGTCAATCCACTTGTGTAGGTATTGGTGGCGATCCTGTCAATGGTACTAGTTTTGTTGACACGCTACAACTATTTGCTGAAGATAATGATACGGAAGCAGTAATCATGATAGGTGAAATAGGTGGCACGGCAGAAGAGCAAGCAGCGGATTATATTAAGCAATCAGTTAATAAGCCTGTAGTTGGTTTTATTGCAGGCCTTACTGCACCCGAAGGAAAGCGTATGGGCCACGCAGGTGCCATAATTTCTGGTGGGACAGGAACAGCGGAGGAAAAGATAGATGCACTTGAAGCAGCTGGAGTTGCTGTCGCTAAGAACCCAGCTGAAATGGGAAATACTCTAGCTAAAGTTCTATAGTTTCTCATTCTCAAGTTTGTTTTCTGCTAAAAGTTTTGGCTAACCGAGTACCTCAGTTTAGAAAACCTTCGTCTAACCGTTCCGCCGCAACAGTTGTTGGCCGGCGGCCAGTGGGCGAGCTACTACAGAACCGGGAACAAGAAATTGACCGTCTGTTAGTAGCTAAACACTTATTATCTGACTATGGGACGACTAAGAAGGTACGGCCTATCCATCGTTTGTTAGATAATGCTAAGCAACGACAAATCCCCATCGAATCCGCTACGAAGGACCAACTTGACCAACTATCGAAACTACCACATCAAGGGGTCATAGCGTTTGTTCAAACGATGCAGTATATGCCAATTGAGACTATGTTGGCCCAGTCTAATCCAGTTCCTTTGTTTGTAATGCTTGATAGCGTCCAAGATCCACATAACTTGGGTGCTATTATTCGTACGGCTGAAGCGGCTAATGCCGATGGAGTTATTATCCCTGAGAGGCGAGCAGCTCAACTAACCGAAGGTACATTCAAATCATCCGCTGGTGGTGTCACCCACCTTCCAGTTTCAAGAGTTAAAAATTTGGTTCAAACTATTGGATGGTTACAGGCACAAAAGATCTGGGTTGTAGGTGCTGATGTTTCAGGAACAAAAGTCTATACGCAAGCTGATTTACGGCAACCAACCTGCCTTGTGCTTGGTGGAGAAGAGAACGGTCTGCGCCATTTAACCAAAGAGCGATGCGACTTCTGTGTATCGATTCCTATGCTAGGTAAAATTGCCTCATTGAACGTTTCAGTAGCTGCTGGAATACTACTTTATGAAGTGATTCGGCAAAGAGCAAACGATAAATAAATGAACAAGATTGTGGCAACTAGTGATGGTTCAGCCTCAGTTTATTCAACTCAGTTCGGAGAACAATACCATTCCAAGCACGGTGCGTGGTCTGAGTCCGTTTACGTGTTCATAGAAATGGGTTTATTTCAGAAAACTCATCAGCCTCAGGTTCGCGTGTTTGAGATGGGATTTGGCACAGGTCTTAATCTTCTACTGACCCTGAAATATTTACCCTCAATATGTCAACTGTACTATGAAACAGTTGATAAGTTTCCACTTTCAAATTCTGATTGCCTTAACTACGCTGAGTCCATGCCCTTGCAAGATCGACCCCTGTTTGAAAAAATTCACCTACTTGACTGGAATCAGGAAGTGGTATTAAATGAACAAACCATTATCAAGAAAGTTAAGGCCGATATATATGACCACAGAACATCCCAAATCTTTGATTTAGTCTACTTTGATGCGTTTAGTCCTCGTACACAACCGGAATGTTGGTCAAGAGCCATTTTTGATAAACTTTATCAATCGATGGCAAATGATGGTATTCTTGTAACTTATTGTGCAAAAGGTAGTATTAAGCGTTTATTGGCCAAAGTTGGTTTTGAAATAGAAACATTGCCGGGTCCCCTTTACAAAAGGGAGATGATTCGTGCGGTCAAGATTCAATCAGACTAGATTAAGTTAAATAGTATTGCTCTTGTGTTTTTTTTGGAAACCCGCATAATAGTAAGCCCTAGACCGATTATGTGCTTAAGCGAGTCAGAAGTTGAAGTTTGTAAATCTTACAAATAAACAACGAGGATTCTTTGATACGAACGGCTATTTAGTAATTCCTGGCGTTTTGCCACCAGCCAATGTAGATCATCTGACATCTGCTTGTGATGAAATAATCGGAGCCTTCGACCAAGAAAGTCCTTACGTTCAAAGAAGATCAGGTATTGTTGAAAATACAGATTTCCATCCTTTACTAGATTGGTCTCCAACCGTACCATTAATAACTCAGCTATTATCTCCGAATATTCACTTACACACAGCCGCCATAATCTATAAGCGATCACAGAATCAAAAAGATCCAGAGATTTTGAATCAACGAGGTTGGCATCGAGATATTGACATTACCCAAGACTTAGGACATGATAAATTATTGAGAGTGGGAATCAAAGTTGGTTACTGTTTAACCGATTTCTCGGAACCAAGGACAGGCTTCACTATGTTCGCCCCAGGTTCCCACCTCCTTCCAACTCCTCTACCAATTCCTACAGGTGGCGTAGATCCAGTTTCAGCTATTGATCTGTGCTTAAAAGCAGGTGATGCATTTCTATTCGAGAATCGTATCTTTCATACTTCAGCCCCTAATCTCAGTTTTAGGACTTCGAAGGTAATTATTCTTGGTTACAGTTACAGGTGGATGGGGGGAAGGAAAAACAATATGAAGCAAGTCCAACCAGACGAGGTAGTTTTGGACCAAGTTAACCCAATTCAGCAACAATTACTGGGTGGAAATAGCGATGCAATTATTCATTGGGCTAGAGAAAATAAATTTGACCCGTCCGCATCTTTTCAATGGACAAGGGAAATTTAGGCCCTTAAATCGACCGAAAAATAGGTGAACATATGACATCCCTTCAAATTCGTGACAATTTAGAACAAACCTATTCAGACGTTTTTACTCCAGAAGTATTATCTACTCTTAGCTACTTATCAGATTTGAATAATGAAAGGTTAGCTATAATGAAAAAACGGATGGAACGCCGCCAAAAACGGGCAGAAAATTTGGAAATGATTAATTTCCCCAATCCCGACGATAAGATTGATGGTACAGATCTCACGGTACAAGATGCCAGGTCAGGTAGGTTTATAGGTCCAGAAATTCCGGCTGATTTGCAATGCCAATGGATTCAAGGCACTGGACCTGGCGCTAAGCCAAACACAACTATCGAACGAAGTATACGCAATGTAGCTTACGCGCTTCTTTCTGGAGCGGATGGCTGGATGTTTGATGGAGAAGATGCACTAGGTCAAATTAGTACCATGTCCTTGGATAACCAACGTAATCTCAAGTTGGCAATTTCCGCTGAAGATATTTTCCTACAAGCTGCAGAACAGGTCGCCAATGAAATGAACAAATGGTCGGTATCATTCTTAGGTCGAGAAACAATCAATGATTGGCAAAAGCAACTGAACTTCACAACCAAGATTTTTCGGGCAAGAGGATTACACCTGGATGATAGGCATATTCGAGATGAAAAAGGAGTTGCACTTTCCGCCTCACTCGTTGATGTTACGACTTACGTTGTCAATAATTACCAAAACCTGCAAGCCAAAGATTCTTCAATTGTTCTTTATTTGCCGAAAATCCAAACTGCAGAGGACGCGGCTCTCTGGAATAATATATTATCAACTCTAGAGGCTTACCTTGAATTGCCAATTGGAACTATAAAGGTTTATGTTTTGGTTGAGCAGTTAGAAGCAACATTTCAGTTAATGGAAATACGAGCTGCTCTAGGAGTGCACTTTGTAGGTTATAATACTGGCCGATGGGATTATATTAATAGTGTGGCTGACGCGGTCGCTTGGAACAATAACTTTATCAATCCCAACATTGAGTCAATCACCATGACTTATGGGTATATGAAAAATTACGAGGATAGAGTACGTCGGGCCGTCAATACTCCAGATCTCAACGGAAATTTTGCTCTCTGGCAAGGTGGTATGGAACCCAACATACCTGTTGGTACAGAATCAGGGGTTGCTGATAGTATGGCGAAAGCCGTCAATGGTGCTAAGCGAGAGCAATCTGCTGGTGCCAGTGGTAAATGGGTAGCTCATTGGAAAATGGTTCACATCGTACGACCAGTTTGGGCTGAAATAGGTGAGTCTAACCAGCTGGGGCGGAATTTCCCACCTTTAACTTACACTCAAGTTGATGCTGATGGACTAACTATGCTAGAACCGGCACCTCGAACTATCAATGGAGCTAGAAACTTAATCAGTGTAGGTTTGCAATACGGAAATGCTTTCGGCCAAGGCTTCCAGGCTGCAGCTCTAAAATCAGCAGATTTTTTCGACGACGAAAATGTTATGTATCTGATGGAAGACATGGCTACTGGTGAAATACGGCTGAGCATTTTATGGGAGTGGTTACACAAAAATGGTCGATTGACTGAATCTGATGAGGAAACAGGAACTCAAGTAAACCAGGTATTTTCAGTGGAATTATTCCAGCGTCTTCTAAGGGAGGAGTATGACAAATTGCTACTGGCAGATAACAAAGACGTTCACGAAAATTCCAAGGACACAACTCTCCCTATTGCCAAAAAGATCGTGGAGATTTATGTTCTGGATCCCGTCAAAGTCCCGTGGTACATAGACCTTTTGAACATAAACTTAAACAACCACGACTTAAAAATAGCAAAAGACCGAATTCGTTTCTACATGAATAAGCTGAAGTCCAGTGGCATCCGTATTACTGAAAATCTTGATTTTTAATTTTCCAATATTCTGACTCTAGATCCTCAATTCTGCGTCAAAACGATTTACTAATTCAGTAACTATTTTCTGGTGCAGTGCATCCACAATTGCATCAGTTAATGTTTCAGTTTTAGCGTGGTATTTGATGCTGTAAGCCAGACTTTTCTTGCCTTCAGGAATCTGGTCTCCATTGTATAGATCAAACAAATAGGCTCGGTCAACTAGTGTTTGTCCTACCGCTTTGATAACTTCTAGTGGTTGGTCAGCCGGCAGGTCTTGAGGAACCAGAATTGCTAGATCTCGACTAATACCTGGGTGAGTCGGAATTGGTACGAATTGTTTGTTTGGTTTGGCAAATTTCGACAAAGTATCGACGTCAAGCTCAAATGCATAGATTCTGTCTGACAAATCGAAATTTTCTGTTACTTGAGGATGGATTTCACCCAGTACGCCTATGTATTTTTCCCTATGCCAAAGTTCCGCACTCCTACCAGGATGAAAAGTTGAATTAGTGGCCAGTCTGAAATCATAATCGTTGATACCAATTGTTTCTAGTAAACCTTCTACCAAACCCTTTAGATCATAAAAATCAACGGCTATCTTATCATCACCATAACTTCCTGTGCCCCAACTTCCCACTAAAACAGCTGCCAAATAGTAAATTTCGATTGGTAGCTGGTTATCACTCTCAGTTGATCTATGGAAAACTTTAGCTGCTTCAAATAGCCGAATATCGGGTACCTGGTGAGCGCGGTTTCGGTATACATTCACCAAAAGACTCGGTAACAAGGATGTTCGTAAGACAGAAAAATCTTCGTTGAGTGGGTTCTTGAGAGGAATAGGCTGAGGGTCTCGTATTTCAGACCGAGCAGGCATGTCAGCGTGGTAAAATGAGTAATTAATAGCCTCCATCAATCCGTTGGCCAAGAGATGTGATTTCAGTAATTGGTCAAGACTAAGCTCTCTTTTGGGAATAGGAATATGACCAGCTGGCATTTCAGTTGGTATCCGATCGTAACCGTAAACTCGAGCTATTTCCTCAACCAAATCAATTTCACGCTCGACGTCTGGGCGAAAAGTGGGAGCCGTAACAGACAAATTTTGCTGGCTCACCTCCACATCAAAACCCAGTAAAATTAATATCTGATTCATTTGATGAAGTGTGATATCAGTTCCTAGTATATGATTGACTCGACTAGGTCTTAAGTGAATTTCTCTAGGTTGCTTGGGTTCAGGATAGACATCAATAATCCCTTTTGCGACCGTCCCACCAGCTAGCTCGTGGATCAAACTTGACGCGCGATTAAGAGCCGGAATGACACCTTCTGGGTCAGTCCCTCGTTCAAAACGATGCGAAGCGTCAGTATGCATCCCTAGAGCCTTAGCTGTTCTACGAATACTGACTGGATTGAAGTAAGCACTTTCCAATAAAATATCAACAGTATTTCGAGAAATAGCCGACTCCAAACCACCCATTACTCCAGCAACGGCAACAGGCCGAATTGCATCAGCAATAACCAGCATATCATCGGTCAAAGTCCTATCAATCTCATCTAGAGTCGTAGGGACTTCGCCTGGTTCAGCTCGACGAACAATAATTCGATTTTCATTTAGTTTATGGTAATCAAACGCGTGAAGGGGTTGACCTAGCTCCAACATTACTAGGTTAGTTACATCAACAACATTGTTAATTGGTGTAAGCCCTACAGCCTTTAACCGACTCTCCAGCCAATCAGGGGAAGGACCCACTTTGATTCCTTGTATTATCCTAGTTGCATAACGAGCACAAAGATTTGGGTCCAAAATTTCGACGGAAGTCAATTCAGTGATTGATACTGAGTTTTCCTGGACTGGATCATTTGGTCGCTGGAGTAAATTAAACGTCGGCTGTTCATCCTCAAGATCCAACGACATTATAGTCCGAATTTCACGGGCAATACCAACGATAGACAGGCAATCAGGTCGGTTGGGAGTGATTTCCAAATCCATGATTATGTCATCGAGATCAAGAGCTTTTGACAAGGGGGTACCGATAAGCAAATTTTCTGAAAGTTCCATCAATCCAGAATGGTCTTCAGACAATTTCAATTCGTCGGCCGAACATAGCATGCCGTACGAAGGGACACCACGCAACTGTGCTGTTTTGATTTCTAAACCATTAGGCAGGATTGCACCGACTAGAGCTACTGGTACAATTAGTCCTGAAGTAGCATTGGGAGCCCCACAAACGATTTGTAAATCCTGCTCCTGTCCAACATCTACCTGGCAGATGACCAACTTGTCAGCTTGTGGATGGGCTTTGACAGACTCAATTTTACCCACAACAACTGATTCTAGCCCTTGACCAAGGAAGGTTGTTTTTTCAACTTCGATGCCCAGCATCATTAGCCGTTCAGCCAATAATTCTGGCGATATAATTGCGTCGAGCTCCTTTTCGAAACTAAGATATTCCTTCAACCAATTGAGGCTGATTTTCATTGTTGGTTTTATTTCTCCTCTTTACCAGTCCAATACTCTAGTATCAATGTAGTTTGAATTATATCTGACTGGTTCTACTACTGCAAGCAGTAGGATTTTGATCTGTCAGCAGCTCTTAACCACGAATTGGGCAAGTGTCATAAAATTGAATTTTTAGTTAAAAAGAATTGTAGCCTAGGAGCGGCTTTTGTACATCTGATTGGCAAATTATTGCAATTTCAATTTTACCCTGCTGTAATTCAGCAAAATAAAACGGTACAAATTGATCATTTTTTTTGAACCGTCATCAGGTATAGGTTTTTAATGCCAGGATCTAGTATATGATCGGTCGAGTAAAATAGCAAAAGTAACTGGTTGAGTAGTTTTACTTTATAGTGGCCTGCGGAAATAATTATTCGCTTCAGATCTTTAGTTAGAACCCAAATGAAAGCTTTTGACTTCTAATATTCCAAGCTAGACAATACATCGGAGAATACCAACCTTTACTAACGATGTAATACCTGAAATTATGATTAGCTGAAGACAGAAAATCGAAGTCAAATTATTTATCGACTGGGTATTAGATCAACACCCGATCGACTACTTTTCTGAGAGTCTGTACTATTTGATTGACTCAGTAAGTTACGGAGAAACTGTCGAATTTTGTCATAGGTCTGACGATTGAATTTACTATACTGATGAAACACAACTTTCCCCTGTTGATCAACTATATAGAGGGACGGTTTTTTCCGTTTTTTGCATTCGATTTTGTATTGCTGATGAACTTCTCCTTTCCAGTCCAGTAGTAACGGGACTGGAGGTGGTTTTTTCAACAACTGTTTTTTGATGAACTGCCTGGAAATGAACTTTGGGATATCATCCATGTTACCAATTATGTAACATCGAAAAATTGGAGTCACACCTTTTGCATTGTTAATCCACTTTTTAAAGTCAGCCACGATAGCTTCCCCCCACTGATTATCTTCTTTGCGTAATTTCCGATTGCCAGCAATCAAGAAAACAACTGATCCACGCATTTTATGGAGTTGATGCGTTTTGCTATCAGCTGTTTGCAAGCGAAAATCAGGTGCTTCATATCCGACCGTTATGGATGAAGCCGTACTTACCACAACTAATTGGAGAAAAATCATTAGAAAAAGACGTTCAGCGATTGACATTGGTGGTATCTGAATCTTTTGGCTGGGTTTGCCTTATTTATTTCAATTGTGTTCTCCGTTCATCAAGCGTAGCTTCTAACTCTGGGTCAATCCACCAACTTTCCAAACCTAGGCTGTATTTAGGTCGTATTTTCGGTTGGCGAAATTTATCCCAATGGAGAACTCGATAGGCAGAAATATGCCAATGTGGAATTACGTAGTGGTTCCACAACAACACTCGGTCTAAAACTTTGGATCTTACAATCAAACTTTCTCGATTCGGTGCGGTGACAACTTTTTCAATCAGTGAGTCAATCACAGGGTTTTTAATACCAATAAAGTTTCGGGTCCCAGAAATTTCTGCGCCCTTTGAACCCCAAAAATCTCGTTGCTCATTACCAGGAGAAAGAGACTGCCCCCAATTACTGACGATCATATCATAATCGAAGTTATCCAATCGATTCTGGTATTGAGAGCTATCGACTAAAATTACAGTGGCGGTAACACCCAATTTTTCTAAATTCTTC
>JACLAC010020264.1_pt1 | contig 24486 bp, 24 predicted proteins | sample 8027881 | NCBI WGS metagenome assembly JACLAC01 (sample SAMN15725517, study PRJNA655200) | protist metagenome | isolation source: fluorescence activated cell sorting (FACS) single amplified genomes of... | place: Spain: Blaines Bay Microbial Observatory, Mediterranean Sea | collected 2016-01-19 | reverse complement strand
CAAGGTTGAAAAGACGATCGAAAGCTTCCCCGAATTCATCATCCATATGGGTGGGGTCCATACGTGTTCCCATCAGAGCCAGCTCTGGGATGACTCGGAGCATATGGGGATCGGAGCCCGTAGCCGCATCGTTTGGTTGGAAAAACCGGACAGCACCCAAAGGGTCGCGCAAGTTCGGCTCAAAACAACGCTCTTGATGGGCCAGGTGGTGGTGGGCGAGGTCGATGAGCGCAGTACCCGCCCGTTGCCGATCGGTCATGGGCTGGAGAAAGCGCTCAATGGCCTTTTCCGCATGTAGAGGTATTTTCAGCAGGGCGGCCAGGGCCAGACGTTCGCTTTCAACCTTTCCCACATCGGCAACCGCCTCGTAGAGCAGGCCTATATCCCAGGGATCTGCCACCGCGTTTTCTTCTCCCGAAATGCGGAATCGGGTCAACAAACGGTCTCGATGAGAGCGAATGCGTTGACAAACCATCCTTGCCGCCTGAGATGCTCCCTGTTGGGCGAGGGACAATGTGAGCTCGAGGCGTAATCGTTCCCGTTCCATGGGTAGGAGCCTCTGTTCGGCTTCAACCAGAAAGGGGAGTTCGTGCCGGTGCGGGTAGAGCCGGCAGGCGAGGCGTATCAGAAGATCGCCGCGGAGCACGAATCCCTCATAAAAAGACCGGGAAACCATAACGGCAAAACGTTCGGTTTGATCGTAGAAAAAACGCAGGAGATCCCCAGAGACCAGCCCGGAGGCAAGGGCCGATAAGGTATCCGCTCGTGTGCCTGGTGATCTGGCCAGCTCTTGGAGACGTTCCCTTGCCCGTTCCGGAAGAATTGCGCTCAAGACATTGAAGAACCTCACAAGGTCAGGGTTTTCAATTTCAAAATCCATTCGTAAGAGATAGCTGTCGATAGTTCTGATCGTTTTTTGATGGATTTCATTGGTCGCATCCGGAGCCCTTTCCAAAAAGCGCAAGGTCCAATGGAGCTTCATGCGCGTATCGTTTATCTCGTCCAGCGCTTTAAGGATATTTTCATGATTGTCTTGGGATAAGGCAAGCACCAAAAAAGCCCCACGAAGACTTGTATCTCCAATACTTTTGTGTAGCTCTTCGGCTTTGTAAAGCGAAAGGCTGGGCCAAAAACCGGCTCCTGCCTCCATCAGCGGAAAGGTCCAGGAAATGGGGTACCTCTTGCGAAGAGACTCGAAAAGAGCCGTAACGTTCTGTTCGGCAGTAGCAGTGGTGTTGCCGAGTGCGGCAAGCAGGAGCCGCCAAAAAAGATCGCCATCCTTTTCGAATAATTCGTGCAAATGGATCGCCACATCCTCGATGCCGGGAAGTTGGCCGGTTGCCAGAATCGTCGCCAGATCATCGGCTATGATTTCCCGTTGCGTAATTCTCCCCAGATGTTCCCAAAAAACATTATCGATGCCATGTCGGCGAAAACGGTTGCCGGCCAGGGCGAGATGGACGCGATTTCGAAGAGTTGGTCGTGGTTCTAAATGCTCGAGCCACCCTTGCCAGTGCAGAGTAAACCGGTCACCCGCTTTTTGGGCAACATGGATCAACGTTTCTCCATAGGCATCGATTTGATGAGCATCCAGGGATTGAGAGAAGGTTTCCATCTCCTCGACAATTCGCTTTTGTTGCTCTTGTAAAAAGGCAGGGTCCCGGCTGTAGCCGGTCAAAATCGCTCGAGCCCGAACCCGGAGGTGCAAATCGTTGAGTTGTTCCGCGACAGCCAGGCCGAACTCGTGTTGGTCTTGGGAAACCAGGGTTTGGAGAATATCCTCATTGGCGAGGGATTCAGCCAAACCCCTTAGGTTGGCAGCCAGTAAGGTGTAATGAACAAAGCGTGCCCAGTCTTGATCGTGAATGACTCTGGGCAGGGCATGGCGTTCGATATCCTGGGAAACTTCGCGAAAGCTTTTCTGAAAAGCCGCTCTCGGTGCAAGGAAATCCCTTTTCTCGATGAGCTCGTAGAGTCTCTGCCATTGCCCGGCCTCGGCCAGGTGCCCCATCAAATGGTGAAATCCATACTGCTTTTTTGAGACCATATCAGACTACCCCAAGCGTAATGACGGCCGTGATTTTGGCGAATCATGTCGATCAAGTCAAGCCCTCCTGAAACTGCCGCTCGATTTTATCTTTTTTGTCAGCGGAACCGGACGGAGCCCACACGCTTGAACCAGAATCACGTTTCCTTACCCTTTCATGCGTAATCGAGAGGAGAAAAAGCTCTTTTGAGGAACAAAAAACCGAAAACTATGAGCCTATTTCTTCGTTTTTAGCGCATGTTATTGTGAACCGGATCGTTAACCTCTTGCTCAACCGCTTGGTTCCGGCCCGGTACTTTGATATCATTTATCCGGTCACCTTTATTTTTCTCATTCATCGGTGATTCCTCATGATTTCGCACAAGCCAATGCCTCCCGATCTCCTGATTCGGGTCAAGCTGCAAAGTGTTGATAACGTTCCAGCGCTCTTTTTCGAGGTCAAGGGGGCTGATCCTCGCTGGAATCTTCATTTCAGGACTTTCGGCCCCCATCAGATCCATGTCGATCCCAAACAATACTTCCAGGATTTTTTCAAGGATATCGAATCGGACGATATGTTCAAGGAGCTCAAGGGTTCCCGCAAGTGGGAGGAACAGGTACTGGCGGACAAAGGTCTGGATCTATTCGGACAGGTTTTTCCCGAACCCATGCAAGAACTGCTCTGGTCCATGCGCGATGATGTGTGCTCCCTGCAAATCCATTCGGAAGAGCCCTGGATCCCCTGGGAGTTATGCAAATTACAAGGCCGGGAAAACGACAGCAACTCGATGAATCCACATTCACCGGCAAAATGGAAGAACACAGCCAGGGCAATTTCATGTACCTGTACCATGTGTTGCCGGCCATCGAAAAAGGGATGTATCACTCACGCGCGGTTGCCGACCTGCCCGTGGGTTTGAAGGGTTATTACCAGGACCATTGGGGGCTCATGCGCAACCGTAACCGGGAAATTTGGGAATCCTATAAATTGCCCGTGCTGGTTGCACTCACTATCATCCGTGAACCGGTCCCCTTCGAAACACTGTGCCGTTTCTCCCATGTCTCCGAGCCAAAATACGTACGTACGGTCATTGATGAATGGTTTCAATTCCTCTACACGACCTCCGTAAACCCTCAGGGCGAGAGGGAACCGGCGGTGGAGAGCAAAACTGAGACCTACTACCGCATCTACCACGCCAGTTTCCAGGAGTTCGTAGCTGAAAAGGAACAGGTCAAAGATGAAAAAGTCAACCTGCAAGCGGCCCACGGCATCATCGCCGACACCCTGTGGGATGATTTTTTCGGGGATAGCGCCTGAGGCTTTTTCCATAAGTCTGGTAATGCCGTTGCGGCGACCGCCCGAGTTTCATCCCAGCCGATGGATTGGAGATCTTTAATGGTCCGAGACTCACGCGTACCTTTTAGAGGATCCGGTTTCTCGTGATTTGGGGGGGAAAGGGGAGCGGAATCCCAGGGTCCGATTTCGTTAGCTTCATTGAACAAAGCCCATGCCTCTTTGGTCCTGGCTTGCTCGGCCATGGTAAACGCTATCGCAAACAGGCACTCGGAACCGTAAATATCGATATCTTGGGCGGTTTTTCGGGCGATCTCCGCCAAAGCCGCAAAGTCGAAGGTTCCGACAGAGTTGAATATTCTTCGTGACTTCGGAATACAGTCCAGAACGTCCATTTGGCCTCTTTAGCCCCATTGCCACATTACCCCTGACATCAAACATTCCCTTTACAAAATCGGCGGTTAGAGGTACAACAGATGGGAACGAGCAAATATTGGAAGTGTTTACCCACTTCTCCCGCAAATGCTTGACTTTTGTTTTTTCGGAAGGAATGCCATGTCTTCGGTCAATTATAAAGATCTCGTCCTGGAAGAGCTCAATTATAACTCATACCTCAAAGTCCCGGAACTATTGGAACTTCAACAGGTTATCTCTTCCCCACCCCATCACGACGAAATGTTTTTCATCATTATTCATCAGACTGCGGAGCTGTGGTTCAAGGAACTGCTCCATGAAACCCATAACCTGGCCACGGCGTTCCGCTCCGGCGAGGTCTCCCATGCCATGAAAGCGCTTAAACGCATCAACGCGATCATGTGTTTGCAAGTGGAACAGATCCGCCTCCTGGCCACACTGACGCCGGTTGAGTTCGCGGGTTTCCGGGACCTGCTTCGTCCGGCCAGCGGATTTCAATCGGCCCAGTACCGCATCATGGAATTCACCTATGGAATTCGCGACCCCTTTTTCATCAAGTTCTTCGACAAGATGCCGGAAGTCAAAACCCGCCTTCAAGATCTACTCACCCAACCCTCTATTTATGATGAGTGCCTGGCCGGACTGGACAGGACCCATCACACGGTTCCCAAAGAGGTTCTCGAGCGGGACTATTCCAAACCCCACCAGATCAACCTGAAACTGGTGGAAGCCGTCAAGGAAATTTATGAGAACCCCAAGGATAACTACCATTGGGTTATCATGTTCGAGTCCATGGTCGATTTAGATGAGACCTTTGCACGCTGGCGCAAGACCCACGCCCTCATGGTCCATCGCACGATCGGAACCAAACAGGGAACTGGTGGGAGTGCAGGTTTTGAGTTTTTGAAATCCAGGGAAGATGTGCAGGCGTTCCCGGAACTCTGGGAAGTACGCAACCTGATTGGAGGCTCCTATTAAACTCGATCTAACTGGAAGAATAGCCTTGGTATGTGGCGCCTCCCAGGGTATTGGCGAAGCAGTTGCACGGGAACTGGCCGGGCTGGGGTGTCGTGTGGTGGGCCTGGCGAGATCGGAGGAAAAGCTCTCTCGAGTCATCGCAGCACTGGATGGTTCCGGTCACGTTGTCATGGTCCAGAACCTTGGGGATCGAACCTCACTGACCAGAAAGATCCAGGCTTTTCTGGAACGAGAGCCCATCCAAATCCTGGTCAACAATGCCGGGGGTCCAAAACCCGGGCCTCTCGCCCATGCCGAGGAAGAACACTTCCTGCAGGGGTTTGAGAATCACGTGTTGGCGAGTGCCCTCCTGGTCCGGCTGTTGTTGCCCGGAATGAAGAATGCCAGCTTCGGCCGTATCGTGAACATTATTTCCACTTCCGTGAAGGCGCCCATCCCCAATCTGGGGGTATCCAATACGATTCGCGGCGCCATGGCCAGCCTGGCCAAAACACTCTCCCTGGAAGTTGCCCCCTTCGGAGTGACGGTCAACAACGTCTTGCCCGGTTACACGGACACCCCCCGCCTGGAAACACTGATCGCCAATGCCGCGAAGCGGACAGGGCGCACGGTAGAAGAGACCGCGGCGGAGTGGCAGACACGTGTTCCTTCCCGCCGGTTCGCTCAACCGGCAGAAATAGCCGCGGCCGTGGCATTCCTCGCTTCTCCGGCCGCGGCCTACATCAACGGCATCAATCTTCCGGTTGATGGTGGAAGGACGGACTGTCTATGAAATTCGATATCTTTTTTTCCATATGCCAGACGGAGGTGGACGGCAGGATCCCCTCCGAACGGGAGATGTTCCTCAATTTCTTCGATCAGGTGCGCCTGGCCGATGAACTCGGTGCCGGCTGTGCCTGGTTGGCAGAAACCCATCTTTCCTGCCAGGTCCAGAAACAGAACAAGAATGCGGTAATCCCACATTTCAAGGGTGAGATCGGCCTCAATACGGATATCTTCCAAATGGCCCATAAGATCTTTGCCATGACAAGCAACCTGGAGGTGGGTTCCGCCATCCTCAATATCCTGTGTAACGGCGGACCCATTGCCCGTGCCGAAGCCTTGCGGACCTGCCTATCCCTCCACGGCCTGGACCCCGATGAGAAGCGCAAGCTCCAGATCGGTTTTGCGGGTGGCCGTTTTCCTTTCTCGGTGGAACCCTACGGTATTCAACCGCGCAATACCTGGGAGGAGGCAGCATGGCCTGTGCTCAAGGCCAAGATATTCCGGGAGGCCACCGAAATCTTCCTCCGTTTTGTCCGCGGCGATGTTTTTTCCTCCAATGAGGTTTCCGTCAAGAGACTCCAACGGGAGGATTTCCGAACCGATGAACATTGGGATCGGGTACTCCAGGCTTACGGTAAGTCAACGGACCAAATCGAGGTCGCCCCTTTTTGGTGTTTCGACAAGGTGGGCGTCATTCCTTTCGAATCGAGGCTCGATCTGTTGAGCTTGACCATCGGCGCCCATGATCCGGATATCCAGGTGTTCGCCAATACCTTCTACCCTGTGGGTGTGTTCAACCTTTCCATCACGCCCGGATCTGAAATTGCGGCGGCCCACGAGCGTATGAACACTGCCTACCATCCGGACGGTGGGCCCTGGAGGCGCCATTACATGCCGCGCACCGTCCTGGTCTTCCTGGACGATACACCGGGTTTTTCCGATGGGGAGAAGAACCACCGTGCCCATGCTCGTGCAGCCAGGGCTATCGAAAATTATTGGACAGCAATTCAGGGTACCATCGATCCTGCACGCCTGGCCCGAGCCGTAGATAACGCGCTGGTGGGCTCGCCCGAAAGGGTGTGTGAACAGGTCCGTGAACGCTTCAATCCTGATGACCGCCTCATGCTGTGGTTCGACTTCAACAACCACGACAATGAGGAAGTCAAAAAGAACATGAGATGGTTCATGGAAAAGGTCGCACCTCATTTCTCTTAGTTGTTAGCCGGATTATCCCCAAAATATCCACGATTTCCCAATACCGGCATTAGTTGGGCAAAAATAAAGATTGATCTTCCGGTTTACAGAATCTGACCATTCCTTCGAATACGAACCGCCAGATGCGGTTTCTCGGTTACTTCCTTTTTGTTATGGCTCTCTTTCTCTTTGCGTTCCGGAAGCTCGGTTACCTTGACCGACGGGGGGAATGCTGTCATTTTCTGGACCTTGGTCCATTTTAATACCGGGTTGTCCAGGGTACCGGAAACATCCAGGGTGGCTGAATAGAAACCGGGCTTGAGGTTGCCTGGAAAATCACCGGGCCATTCGTCAATAACCGCTCCGGCTTCTTCAATGCTCAATTGCCGCTTCATCGCCAGCGAGATGCTCACGTAATGCGCAAAACCCATAACATCCACAGCAAAAGTGATCTGTTCTCGCATGGTCCCTCCACAAGAAGGGCAATAGTAACGCGGTGAGCCCGGTTTTTCAAGGGGAATTAGATGTAATGATTCACTATCATTTTCCAAGGGTTTCCAGTCAGGTGGTCCTATTCCGGTTCCAACCTCCGGTCTCGGGCTTCGTTTTACCTGGTTTCGCGGTTCTCCTTGGGGTTTCTTGATTTCCGATACCTGGATTCCGTGTCTTTAAAAAGATTGTGAAAATTGCGGGCTTCTCCTTGGGTCGGCTTGGAGTATAATAGGGAAAATTTTTGCCGGCGAAGCACTGTCTTCGATTCGGCCGAAAGAGGGAGGATCCCTTGCGGCTTTTAGCTTTGCTTTTCATATTGTCCCCGTTAATATCTTTGGCCCAGACCTATCGCGTCGGCCCCGGTGACCTACTCAAGATCACGGTGCTTGAGATGGAAGAGCTCAATAAAGAGTATCGTGTAGACAATCTTGGCCATATCAACCTGCCCTACCTGGGTTCCCTGGATGTCAAGGAGAATACTGCTACCGACCTCCAGGAGGTCATTTCCAACAAACTTCAGAAAGAATACATGAATGACCCCCAGGTATTTGTGGATATCATGGAATTCAATTTCCGGCCCATTTCCGTGATCGGTGCAGTAATGGAACCGGGCAAACTGAAGCAAGATCCCCAGAATTTAGATCTCCTCGATGCAATCACCCAATCTGGTGGCGTAAAAGAAAACCACAGTGACCGGATCTTCGTCATCCGCAAGACACCCATTGGCTTGAACGAAACACTGGAAATCAGTTATAGGGGTCTGATGATCGAGGGTCTGTCCTACTTGAACATTCCCCTCTATCCGGGCGATACTGTCAATATACCCGTGGAAAGGCCCCTGGTGGTTTCGGTAATTGGCGAGATCAACAAACCAGGTGAACTCAAATTTTCACGAGAGTCCAAGGTCACCATTCTCCAAGTGATCGCCAAAGCGGGCGGGTTCACCGACTATGCCAAACGTCACAAGGTCAAAATCAAACGCGAGGTCAACGGCGAGCAGGTCCAAATCCCCATCAATGTGAAAAATATCGAGCGGAATAAAGAACCTAATTTTGTCATGCAGCACAACGACGTCGTGATTGTTCCCTAACGGGAGGGTGGCGTTCCGGAGGTTGTGGTATGGACCCCCAAGAAGCTGAATTCAGGCGAGTCATGAGGGAACTGGGGGTCAAGTTTTCCGACGGAGCTGAGAACGGTGACGAGACCCGCCCTCACATCTCAGAGGCCAGCCACAGTCCCTTACCCGAAACGGATTCCTTAAATGATCAAAACCGTGACCTTTTCCTTGCCGCGCTTGAAGGTTCCATTCCCGATAAGGATGTCCGGTCTCTTGAAGAGAGGAAGGAGGGTTTTCGCAAGCTCAGGTCCCTGAAAGGCAAGTGCCTCGAGTTGGAAGAGAGTCTCGATCTTCACGGGAGGAAAGTGGATGAGGCCCTTGCCATGCTCGCTTCTTTTGTAACTCATGCCTTTACCCACAACCTGAAATCCGTGGTGATCATTACCGGCAAGGGCAAACATTCACAGGACGGGGTAAGCATCCTGCGTCCCAAGGTGGAACAGTGGATCCTGCAAAAGGGCAAACGCTTCATTCGTTCCTACGCCGAAGCCCCTCGTGCCTACGGTGGTCGCGGCGCCTTTATTCTCAACCTCAAAAGCAAGTAGATCTTCTACGGCTTACACCATCTGTTTTGGCCAACCGTGAAGCGGGATTCCCGACCAAACCGCATAAAAAACGATCTCAGGATTCTGGTTGGAAAAAGATGGTGCCGATGCTCGGACTCGAACCGAGACGGGGTAACCCCCACTGGATTTTGAATCCAGCGCGTCTACCAATTTCACCACATCGGCAACGAATCCGATTTATAGCAACCCATGACGCCACGGTCAAGGGGAATGTGTATTTTAGCAGGAAAAATCCACTTATTGGGGATATGGAGGAAAACGTTCGTCCAGCCTGAAATGGTGGCTAACGGCTACTTTCTACTTTTACTCCTCTTCCGGGCGGCTACCAACCATTCCGCGAAGTCAGGCGCTATTTGATATCCCAGTGATTTCCCCATGATCTCACCCTGCTCTGAGACCAGAAAATACGTGGGCAGGCCGGAAACGGAAAAGGAATTGGCCAGGTGGGGATACTTATCCTTGTCAATCTTGAGGAGCACCCAGTTTTCCAATTCGCGGGCAACCCGGGGGTCGGGAAAGACTTTTTTATCCATAAGCTTGCACGGCCCACACCAACGGGCGCTGAAATCCAGGAGTAGGGGTTTCTCTTGGGCCTTGGATTCTTGCAGGCTCTTGATGACAAATGTGGGCAGTTTATCGGGCCAACGGACCAGCACCCGTTTCTCGTCACCTTTTATCATTTCTGTCGGAGCTGGAGGTTCATTGGCCTCGCTCTGAGCCAGGCCAAGTACCAAAATGCTTATGATCACCAATGATTTCATCTTCATCCCCCGTTCCGAGCCACCTTTCAACACCTTATCGGCATCCAGTCACTAATCAATTGAGCAGATTCTACCATTACTATCTGTATCCTTGTCCAGTACCGGAGAAGGACATGGGCGATTTTCTTCAGGAATTTTTTGATGCCCTTGGGTATTATTCGACCGATAAGGCCTTGATTCCCTACTTTTGTTACGCGCTAGAGTAGATAGAGGTTTCCTAGGAAAGAGAATATCGGAATCATGTTTGAGATATACGGGATGGGCTTGATTCCCAAGGGTGGTGCCGGCAGGAGGGTGAAAACAAGTGGGTTGGTAAGGCTATTTTTCCCGGTCTTGTCAATACATGCTTAGTTGAGTAGGTTTTATCTCTTTGAAAAAAACATCAAATCGGTTAGGATGAATAAACCATATCCCGGGCCGGGAGATCGGACCGGAGGTCCCAAGGAGACTGCTCATGTGCCGGCTATTCGGCTTCCGTTCGGTTATTTCCAGCCAGGTCCACCGCAGTCTGGTCGAGGCGGATAATGCCATCCTCCACCAGAGTAATTTTCATTCCGACGGTTGGGGTGTCGCCTATTACGTGGCGAATGCTCCTCATTTGGTCAAGTCCACATCCGCGGCGGTCGATTGTACCCTATTTCGCAAGGTATCGGGCGTTGTGGCCTCGGAAACGGTCGTAGCCCATTTACGCCGGGCAACCCAGGGGGAGTTGTGTATCACCAATTCCCACCCCTTCCAATACGGGCGTTGGGTCTTTGCCCACAATGGCAATATCGAAAATTTCCATGAAAAACGGGAGCGTATCCTGGAAGAGATTCCACCTATCTTGAGGCGTTATATCCTCGGTAACACGGACAGTGAGGCATTATTCTACCTGCTCCTGTCGCGCATAACACGCCGGGTGGAACTCCACCGGTCCGGCTGCGACCTCAACGAACTCGCCGAAGCGGTCAGGGATGCGGTATCCGCGATCGTGGATATCGTGGGTCCCTATCACCTGGATACCGATGGTCCTCCGGAAAAGACCTACTTGAGCTTTCTCCTGACCAACGGCAGCACCATGATTGCCCATCAGGGTGGCAAATCCCTGTATTACAGTACCTATAAGACCAGTTGCTCTGATTCTGAAACCTGTCCCTATTACGGGTCGGAATGTGTTAAAACCACTCAATCCGGATACGTAAATCACTTGCTCTTTTCAAGTGAGCCGATTCAGGGTGAAAATGTGTGGTTCAAGATGAAACCGGGCCAGATGGCCGGTGTTGATTTCAACATGCGGCTCAAGATGTATGAGGTGGGTGAAGAGGGATCTATTTTGACTCTTCAAGATCAGGTCAATTAACCCAAGCAATTCTCATTTTGGCCTGAGCGCACCAGCATCCCTGCCGGCATGCCCCTAAAAAACATGAAAAATCCACGATTTAGGCTAAAAAGTGCCTGTAAAACTTGGTGATTCTCGACCCTCTTTTCCAAAATGAGAATTGCTGCAATTAACCCAAGCCCAGTCACAAGTCTTTTTTCAAAAACACACCTAACTTTCGGCCAGCCAATCGAGACCTGTTGGCGTGGCGTAATCATGCTTGGTTTTGCAAGATACCGGCTTTGACTTTTTTGACGAATTCAACCTGGTTCATGCCTTCCAGTTCCATGATCTCGAGTCCGACCAGAAAGAGTTTCCCTTCGGTCGGCCGGCAATGGACCACCTTGCCACGGCAGAAAATCATACCTTCGTGATTTGGAAACTCGAAGTGAAGGTTGACCTTACTATCAAGGGAAAGAGTACAGGGGAACTCACACAACATACCGCCTGCGCTGATGTCCAGCAAAGCGATGGGTTCGGATTCCCAATCTTTGCTCCACCAGACCAGGGTGTTGGTGGTGAATCTGATGAATTTGCGCCTGCAGTTGTCAGCGTCCGTCATAGTCGCCTTCTCAAGTGGAAGTAAACCGACCAGGATTACATTATAACCGTAACGGCCCCCCAGAAAAACCATGTTCTTAGGGGAATCAGACATTTTTCCAAATATGTAATCGCCATCACATTAACTCATAGATGGAACATATCGATGTGATAAGATCCTCGAGCACCTGATTTATCTTTGACCTGATTGAAAATCCAACTTGCCCAACCCCGACTCAGAGAATTTAGGCTTGACTGTCGGCTCCAGCCCAAATCGTGGATCTTGGCGCTTTAAGTTCCAATCTCCGGCCACTCTTCCGAGTGTTCCCCGGTCTTGATTTTTTTCAAAACGGTTTTCAGATTTGACGATCCGAGCTAAAAGAGGCATGATTAAGGCTGACTGAGCACTATCTGAATGAGGAGTTATATCCATGCGAGTTTTGATGATGGTATTTTTATTATGGAGCCTGGCTCTCTCGGCACAAGAAAAGGGCTTGACCCCCGAACAGGTGGCAAGCTTGAAAACGGTCATGGCCGCAGAGCTGTCTCCGGACGGGCAGACCATCGCCTATACCCTGAGTGTACCGCGCACGCCCTTCAAAGATGAAAACGGTCCCTCCTATGGCGAGTTACATGTATGGGATGGGGAGCGAGGCAGCCGCCCCTTTATTACCGGAAAGGTCCTGATAGGCAACGTGAAGTGGACCCCAAATGGGGCCGGCATCAGTTTTCTAGCCAAGCGGGACGACAATAAAGAAAAGGCAATATACGTGATTCCCCTGGATGGGGGAGAGGCGCGGCAGGTACTGGCCCACGAGACCGCAATTGAAAATTTCGATTGGTCTCCGGATGGACAAAAGGTGGCATTTATCGCGGGTGAGGTTCCGGATGAGGAGAAGAAGAAACTGGAAGACAAGGGCTTCAACCAGGAGGTCTTCGAAGAGAGTCCACGGCGGAATCTTGTCTGGATTGCAGATCTCAGCAGTAGTGACCCGAAAAAGAAGCTGCTGGAATTGGAAGGTTCAGCCAACGACCTGGCCTGGAATCCCGACGGTGTGACCCTAGCCGTGGTGAAGGCGCCTACCCCACTGGTTGATGATACCCTGATGAACAAAAAAGCCTACGTGATCGATACCCATACGGGTAAGGAAATCATGAACGTGAACAATCCCGGCAAATTGGGTATGATCAGTTGGAGTCCCGACGGCAAGAAACTGGCCATGATCGCGGGGGCCGACCGCAACGATCCAAGCTCGGGCAGGCTCTTCGTGGCCTGGCCGGAAAAAGGTGATGTGAAGAAATTTTTTATGGAGGACAAGGGCGATGTGCGCCAGATTTCCTGGTTGAATGCCGATACGGTGGTCTACCTCTGGGATGAGGGGGTGGATACCGGCCTGCGCACACTCGATCTGGGCAAGGGTAAAACCGAATCCAAACTGGATGAGGGTGGTCCCTCCTTCCCGGGTTTAAGCGTAGCTTCGGCCTCCAAGAGGATGGCGCTTGTTGGGGATACACCCGAATTTCCCAAGGAGGTTTTTCTCTGGGAGGAAGGTGATACGGCCGCTAAACGGATCACTTTTTCCAACCCCTGGCTGGAGGATGTGGATATGGCCACCCAGGAAGTGGTTCACTACCAGGCCCGTGACGGTCTTGAGTTGCAGGGCCTGCTCATCCGTCCGCTCGCGGAGGAAAAAGGAAAACGTTATCCCCTTATCATCGTAGTCCACGGTGGCCCCGAGTCCCATTTCAGTAACGGGTGGATCACCAGTTATTCACGGTTGGGCCAGATGGCCGCGGCCCGGGGATTTGCGGTATTCTATCCCAATTATCGGGCCAGCACGGGGCGGGGTGTGGCCTTTGCCAAGCTCGATCACGGCCGTCCTGCCATGGAGGAGTTCAACGACATCGTCGATGCGATCGGACACCTTTCCGGTAAGATGGGCCTGGTGGATGACAAGAAAGTTGGTGTTACCGGCGGCTCTTATGGCGGCTATGCTACGGCCTGGTGCTCCACCGCGCTCTCCGAACATTTTGCTGCCGGTGTCATGTTTGTGGGGATCAGTAACAAGATATCCAAGGCCGGGACCTCCGATATCCCCGAGGAACTCTATGAGGTTCACGACCGCAAGCGTCTCTGGGATGACTGGAACCTGTTCCTGGCCCAAAGTCCTATCTATCACGTAGAAAAGGCACGTACTCCCCTTCTGATCATGCATGGGAAAAACGACACACGCGTTCATCCCTCTCAATCCATGGAACTCTACCGCCACTTGAAAACCCTGGGCAAAGTACCCGTTCGCCTGGTCTTTTATCCGGATGAGGGCCACGGCAACAGGCGTTCGGCATCCCGGTACGACTACAGCCTGCGCACCCTGCGCTGGTTCGACCATTACCTTTTGGGTTCCGGTGGTGAGAAACCCCCAATGGAAATCGAATACAGATTCCAAGAATCCGAAGGGGAATCGGACTGATTCCCGAATTGGCTTGACATGGGCCCGAGATGATTCTCGGGCCCCCCCTTAGCGGGCGCAAGGATCCCGAAACACCAACTTTTTGCGGTCGAGCTTTGAGAAACAGCCTATTCCCGGTCGGCCAGATACCGCTCCGCCTCGATGGCTGCCATACAGCCACTACCCGCGGCGGTTATCGCCTGGCGGTAGACGGCATCCTGAACATCACCACAAGCAAAAACACCCGGAACCGAGGTAACCGAAGAATCGGGCCTGGTGATGAGATAACCCGCATCATTCATTTCCAGGTGCCCCTTGAAAAGTTCATTATTGGGTTGGTGGCCAATGGCCAGGAAAAGTCCTTCAATAGGTTGTTCCCAGGTTTCTTCCGTTTTGACGTTTTTGAGTAATAGGCCTTGAATCCCCGTTTCCACTGTACCGAGTACATCCAGGACAACGGTATCCCAGATAAACTCGATCTTGTCGTTCTCAGAGGCCCTGTGTTGCATAGCTTTGGAGGCGCGCAACGCGTTGCGCCGATGTATGACTCGCACCTTTTTCGCAAACCGGGTAAGGAAGATGGCTTCTTCCATGGCGGTATCACCACCGCCTACTACGGCTATATCCTTGTCCCTGAAAAAGAAACCATCACAGGTGGCGCAAGCGGAAACACCGTGTCCCATTAGTTTCATCTCGTTTTCCAGGCCCAATAGTTTCGCCGATGCACCCGTGCTGATAATTAAAGAGTCACAGGTATATGTTTCCTTGTCGACCCATAACTTATGGGGCGATGCCTCACCCAACACCACCCTATCCACGTGTTCGAAGCGGGTAACGGCACCGAATCGTTCGGCCTGAGCACGGAAACGATCCATCAAGTCAGGTCCCATGATGCCGTCGGGGAAGCCCGGGTAATTATCCACTTCCGTGGTGATGGTTAATTGGCCTCCGGGTTGGATTCCTTCGAAAACGAGGGGACAAAGATCTGCCCGGGCCGCATAAATCGCCGCGGTCAATCCCGCGGGTCCCGAACCGATGATGATAACCTTGTGATGACTCATTCCTGATCTCCTTTTTCCTACTTGTCCCCAAACAAACGACGATGGCAAAATATTTCAATATTCATTTTCTCAGACAGGCTATTATGCCCAAAACCTTAGGAACAAACAATAAAGAAAAGGGAAATCCCATCGACCTGAGCGCAGGGAGGGGCCATGGGCGGCTAGAGCCACCTGGAGGACCCCCATGAACAGGGTCATCCTTTGAAAAAACACAACGCCCTTTTAGCAGGTGTCAATCTGAAATATGCACGGGGGATGGAAGGAAACCTGGCTGAAACCACCTTATTTGGTAGCTGCCGCATAATATGCATAAACCCAAAATGTGGCTGGTGATTGATCTCTGCCACCTTGAGAAAATCCCAAAAAAAATATCTTGACCTTACGGCCCCATAGTAAGAGGATGGATGAGGAAAGATTGCTTTCGGGGGGTGTTTATCCAACGGGGCAGTCAATGCGTGTAGGTTTGGGTATCCGCCAAAACAAGGAAAGCGGAACCTGATTTTCCCATCAGATCAAGGCTGATACCTGAACCAGAGTACTGAAACCTGATTATTATATAACAAAGAAAAGAGCCCCGACGATTCGGGGTTAGGGAGGTAACACATGACACAGGTTATCGGGAATACCGAGGAATTGATTGAAATGGAATCCAGGTATGGCGCCCATAACTACCATCCGCTGGATGTGGTTCTATCCAGGGGAGATGGCGTAAATGTCTGGGATGTGGAAGGCAAACGCTATATGGACTTTCTAGCAGCCTATTCAGCGGTAAACCAGGGACATAATCACCCACGTATCGTGGCGGCCCTGAGTGAACAGGCCAAAATGTTGGCTTTGACCTCCCGTGCTTTTCGCAATGACCGGTTCCCACCCTTGCTGAAGAAGCTGAACAAATTGACCGGTTTCCAAAAAGCGTTGTTGATGAACAGCGGTGCAGAGGCTGTTGAAACAGCGATCAAAGCCGCCCGAAAATGGGGCTACGAGAAGAAAGGTGTTGCCAAGGGCCAGGCGGAAATCATCACCTTTCACGGTAATTTCCATGGTAGAACCACGACGATTATCGGTTTCTCCAATGATCCCACGACCACGAACGGATTCGGCCCGTTCACTCCGGGTTTCCACCTGGCATCTTACGGTGACCTCGAGGGTGTTCGGTCGAAAGTCAACCAGAACACGGTTGCCATTTTGGTTGAACCGATTCAGGGAGAAGGCGGTGTGGTACTTCCGGAACCGGGATTCCTCAAAGAGCTCCGCTCACTGTGTGACCAGCAGAAAATTCTTTTGATTCTCGACGAAATCCAATCGGGCCTTGGCAGGACCGGTAAGTTGTTTGCATATGAGCACGAAGGAATCAGGCCGGATGGGGTGACGATTGGTAAGGCCCTCTCTGGTGGTCTCTATCCGGTTTCGGCCTTTCTCGCAGATGACGAGGTAATGGATGTATTTACCCCGGGCACCCATGGTTCCACTTACGGGGGCAATCCCCTGGCCTGTGCGGTGGCGGATGCGGCACTGGACGTCCTCTTGGAAGAATCGTTGATCGAGCGTTCAGCGGAATTGGGTGATTACCTGATGAAAAGGGTAAGGGCCATCCCATCTCCCCACATAAAAGAAATACGCGGTAAAGGGCTTTGGATTGGGATCGAACTCTTTCCCGAGGCCGGAGGTGCCCGTCGTTTCTGTGAACAGCTTCAGGAAGCAGGCCTACTGTGCAAGGAGACCCATGAACATACCATTCGTCTTGCACCACCCTTGGTCATCACCAAAGAACAACTGGACTGGGCCTTGGAGCGTATCGAAAAGGCCCTGACCGATTAGAAGGTCCTGTACAGCCCAGGTCTGAAACTCACCCGTCATCGATGTGGCCTGAACAGTTCAAGAGTTTCCCCCTTCGTAAATGAAGGGGGAAACATGAACTGACCAAAAAGAATTAAAGGGACTCTTTTTTGGGGTTGGGAACGGTGCCCGCCAGGCGGTTTCCGTTGAAGTTGACCAGATCTCTGATGATCTTTAGGGCTTCTTCGAGTTCGAAATCGGGGATTACGGCTTTCTCACCGTCTTCGGCTTCGGTCTCCGTCTCAGACTGGACCACGGGTAAACGTAACTTACGGTCCTCATCCCGTGACTTTTCAAGGTCTTCCAACCCTTTTTTCTCTTTCAACCTTTTCTCCAGGTTGAGACTTACACGATTTTCTTCGTCCAACTTCTTCCGATATTCAAGATCTTCCCGGACATAACGGAATTCAGGTGTGTTGGTGACCCGTTTGGCGGAGTTTGCCTTGAGGAAGGGTAGTGCCTGGCGAATCAGTTCATAGGGCTTATAGGATACGGGTTCGATTTCATCCCAGGGCAGGGCATATTCCAATGCTTCCTCGGTGATCTTCATGCCGTCGTAATGAGATGGGAATACGATGTCGGGCCGTACCCCTTTGAACTGGGTTGAGCCGCCCGAAATACGATAGAACTTATGGGTGGTAACCTTTAATGCTCCGGCAATATCATCGTCGAAGTTCTTGCGGAGTTGTCGCGAGAGCGAGCCTTGTAACCCCAATACATTCTGAACAGTACCCTTGCCATGGGTGGTCTGGCCCCCTACGACGATGCCTCGGTCGTAGTCTTGAATGGCGCTGGCAAAGATTTCGGAGGCAGAAGCACTGAAGACACTGGTCAGGACCAACAGAGGGCCATTAAAGACCTGCTTGGGGTCCGGGTCGTTTTCCACCTGAACCATACCGCGATGGTTCCGAATCTGGACCACGGGTCCCGCGGCAATGAACAGGCCGGTCAGGCGGATGGCTTCGTCAAGGGAACCGCCGCCATTCTGCCGGAGATCGATAACCAGGCCATCGATCTTTTCTTTTTCCAAATCTTGGAGGAGTTTTCGAACATCGCGGGTCGTGCTTTTGTAGTTTTTATCACCACGGTTTCTGGATGTGGAATCCATGTAGAAGGAAGGAATTTCGATGACACCGAATCGGTGGGACCGTCCGGAATAATCCTTGACTTCCTTGACCTCGCTCTTGGCATCGGCCAAGGTGATTTCCACCCGGTCACGGATCAGGATGACCTCGCGAGTTTGGGACTGATCGGTCGCATCCGCGGGAATAATGGTGAGCCGTACCTTGGTACTCTTTGGTCCGCGAATCTTTTTGACCACTTTGTCGAGCCTTAGGTCCACGACATCCTCTGCCTTGTCATCGCCCTGGCCCACGGCAATGATCTTATCGTTGGCATGGAGCCGGCCGCTACGGTCGGCCGGTCCGCCTTTCACGATTTCCACCACTTTGGTGTACTCACCGTCCCGGGTCAGGGTTGCCCCGATCCCTTCGAGGGAATGACCCATTTGAATATCGAAGTTATCCTTGGTCGCCGGTTTGAAATAGGAGGAGTGGGGGTCGAAGATTTCGGCAAAACTGGCCAGGTACCGTTCCAGGATATCCATAGGTTCGTATTCATCCGTATTCTTCTTTAGGCGGGCGTAACGCTTGTGCAACAGCTCCAGTGTCTCGTCCTCAGGTTTTTCTCGTAACTTGAACCGAACCATTTCTTCTTTGAGACGGAGCCGCCACAACTCATCCAGATCGGCCGTTTGGCGAGCCCAGGGCTCCTCGGACCGGTCGTAGATGTAATATTCATCTTTGGTGAAGTCAAATTTGTGTTTCAACAGTGCCAAATTGACATCGACCCGCTCGTAGACTCTTTTCTTGAAGCGATTGAAAATGAAGAAGGGGGCATCCAATTTAACCGGGTCCGCCAGCAGGTCATTGTCCAGGATTGTTTCGAACTTTTTGAACTCGTCAATATCTGAGGCGAGGAAGAACATGCGGTTCGGATCCAAGGAGGAGATATATTCTTTCAACAAGCGGCGCGAGGCATTGTCATCAATCTCCAATTTGGCGTAATGATAATAGGAGAGAAAGGTAGAAACCAGGCCGGCGATTTCCGGCTGGTACTTCTGGGGTCGCAAGGCATCACGAGGCCCGGCGAAGAGCTGGAAGGTTAGGAGAATAAGGAGAACCGATAATGTTTTTCGAAAGAGACTGTTCATGAAACCCCCAAAATCGTCGTCTTCAATTCCATTCTACCCCTTTTTTTACGCAAGATCTATTCCAAAGGTTAACCAGGGAAGTAAGGATTGTGTTGCCAGGATGTGAATTTGCCCTGTTTCTTGTAGGCTGATACGTAGGCCGCGTATTGGGTGCTTCGTTCGGCAACCAAACGCCTTTCTTCTTCTGTCAACTCACGGACCACCCGAGCAGGCCTTCCCAGGGCCAGGACACCCGAGGGGATTTTTTTTCCTTGGGTAACCAGACTGCCGGCGCCAATGAGCACATCATTGCCGATTTCAACCCCATCCATGACCAGGGACTGCATGCCCAACAGGACCCTGTTCCCAATGGTACAACCATGGGCAATGACACCATGACCGAAGGAAACGTCGTCCCCGATCAATAGGGGGTGGGTTTGGTAGGTGGTGTGGAAGACGCAAGCGTCCTGAACGTTGGTTCGTGTCCCGATTCGGATTCGGTGAACGTCACCGCGAATGGACACCTGGAACCAGACACTACAATTCTCGGCCAAAACCACATCGCCGTTGATTCGGGCGCTGACATCGATAAAACAACTTTGCGGAATGACCGGTGTTTTTTGGAGGTGGGGTAATTCGATATTCATAGACCTCTTCTCTTGATTGGGTGGCACCGGTTGGATCCATGAGCCCAGTTCACTGTTTCCGAAGGTTGGGACCCGGCCGGTTCATTCTATCCTACGGCCAAATGTTCCTTTGGGTAAAGTCTTTTGATGTAATTTCCCCTGAAAACGGCCGGCACAAAGGCCGCACGGGACTGGCACACCCGACGGGAACAGGTAGAGAATGGCCAGGAGAACGCAGGAAAAGCTCGCCCGGTATCTCCCAGATTCCAATGACACCAAATAAACTCATCCGGACCCGTTCCGTAAGATCAATGATAGAATGGAATGTAGGAGTCGACGATTGGGTGTATTAGGAAAATGGACCTGGCCATTAACCGGGATGTTGGTTTACTTGTGTGCAACTGGCCTGGCTCGGGAAGCCTCATTCATGAGAGGGATGACCGTTTCCTGCCAGGGTGCCGGCCGGATATGGGGTACCGACCTCTTTGCCGGCGAACTGGACCGGCTCAAGGAAATGGGTATCAACAGCATTACCATCCACCCCTACGCGCGGATCCACGGTGACGGGACCGTGAGCTGGCGCCGCTGGGACCCGGCCAACCCACCCGAGTACATTGTACGTCCCATCCGAGAGGCCCATCAACGGGGAATGCGGATCATGATCAAACCTCACCTCGCCTATTGGGGCAGTCCCTTCTCCTGGCGGGGTGCGATTAAATTCGAGGATCCCGAGGCGAAGCGCAGATTCTATACCACCTATAAACAATGGGTGGTGGCGCTTGCCTTGATTACCCGGGATGCGGACCTGTTTGTCGTGGGTACCGAACTCAAACACAAAATCGCCGATAACGCAAACTGGCGTGAAATCATCGAAGCAGTACGCAAGGTTTCACCGGCACTTCTAACCTATGCCGCCAATTGGGATACTTTCGACCTTGTCCCCTTTTGGGATGCACTGGATTTTATCGGAATTCAGGGCTACTTTCCCGTCACGGACAGGGTTGACCCGGATGAAACCGCGCTTCTCACAGGTTGGCAGCAAATCCTCTCCCGTCTCAAAGCCGTCAATCGAGCCACGCATCGGCCGGTCATCTACACCGAATTCGGGTACAACAAGTCCCTGACAACCGCGGCTCGGCCATGGGAATACCGGCAAGATCACCAGGAAAAAGCGGAAGCGCTTCAGGCTCGTTGTCTCGAGGTGGGTTTGCGGGTTTTGGAGAAGGAGTGCAAATGGTTCTACGGTGCTTTTCTGTGGAAATGGTTTGCCGGCCCGGCTCCTCACGCCAACTTCCATCTGGATACTCCCATACTGCGTAGCGTCATCGAGCGCACATGGAAGAAGTAACCCGAGCAAACCTCCCCCTTCGAGCAACCCGGAGAAGGAAACGGACCTGTTGAGGGGTTAAAGTTATCCAACCTCTCGTTGCCAGAACCGTGTAATCGAACTAAAATGGTTCTTTTGACGGATGGTTAGCCTGAACAGGAGCAGGCCATGAGCCTTGAAGACATCTCGACAACGTATCCTCTGGAAGAACGCATAGGCCATAGGGATCTCTACGTCGAAAGAATGGACTTGCGCCGTGAATACGACAAATGGGTGGCCGGTATTCCCAAAAAGCTTTCCAAGTCCAAGGTACTGTTGGCCCGTAAGAAAAGTGGCAAAACCGCCTTCATCCAACGTCTGTTCAATCGCCTGTGGCTGGATAACGGGCTCGTGATCCCCTTCTACCTCGAGGCTCCCGACCGGCGCCTTTGGTTTCCCCAGTTCGCCTTGGAATACTACCGGTCCTTTGCCTCCCAATATATTTCCTTTCTGGAACGAGACCCGGGACCGGTACGTTCCGCCGGCAGAACCCGGAGCGCCGGGTCTCGGCCGGTTTTTTGTCCCTGGGCGGGTTTACCAAGACCGGGCTGGCCCTGCTCCGAGAACAGGGTGTGGGCACAGCCACAGTCTTGAACCATGTCCGGACCGAATGGTCCTGAACAATCTTTTTAACCAAAGGGGTGAAAAGCATCATTGATCCGGGTCAACCCTGTTTGAGGAGATTTCTCAGGTCGAGAACAGCCGCGTTGGCCCGGGAGATATAGGAGGCCATCACCAACGAATGATTGGCGGTCAGCCCGAAGCCGCCACCGTTGAGGATCAAGGGACTCCACACGGAACGTTGGGTGCCTTCCAACTCGCGGATGATCTGACGAACCATGGCTTTGGCGTTTTTCTTTTCCAAGACCTTGTCGAAATCTAATTCGATGGCTTCCAGAAAGTGGAGCAGGGACCAGGTGTAACCCCGAGCCTCGAAGAAAACATCATCCAGTTGGAGCCAGGGCGTTTTTACGGTGACCTGAGTACTGGCGGTTGTTGACTGTTCCGCGGCGGCATCACCGGCCAGGTCCGTATTGTCGCGTACCTGGCCCACACTGGCGCTCAGCCGATGGGACAGGCTACCCAAACGTTTTTCCACCACGGCCAGCCAGTCGGCGAGATTGTCGGCCCGTGCGTAGAACTGGGCATCCTCCTGGCCTGGGTCCTTCAGGCGGTTCAGGTACTGCTCCGACATTTTGATGGCAAATCGGTACCTTGTTTGCGCGCTGGGGACCAGCCAACGTTTGCTGTCGTGGTTGAACGCGGGCTGGGCCTCGCTTAAATCCTTGTCTTCGAGGGATTGGGAGCGGGAGCGACTGAAATCGTTGCGCAGGGAATAGGCCATGTCCCTGATCTGGACCAGTACCCCGAATTCCCAATTGGGAATATCGTCCATGAACACGGAGGGTGGCAGGATATCGTTGCTCAGGTAGCCACCCGGCTTGTTAAGCATTTTCTCGGCTAGGATGATCATGGTGGCCGTCGTAGCCGTTCCGGTCACCAGCTCACTACCCACTTTTTTAGAGACCGCTGAACCCAGGTCGAAACGAGAGGGAGCCCTGCCCATGTACAGGCTAATCACAAAAAAGAACAAGAACAGGATCACGATCCCAACGATTATCCAACGCCAGGTCATCTTGCCTTTGAGCTTTCCAAAAGATAGCTTTTTGAACAGGGCGCCAAAAGCGGAACCGATTTTTTTCAGCAGATTCTTGAGCCGTTCTTTCATGGCTGATTTCTCCTTGTTGATTCTTCCTTCAAGTCTATCATTTTTTTTGGTTTTGGGTCACAGCTTCCTTGTTTTCCATTCTTTTTTCACGAATCCAAGCTCACCATTCCGAGCCGGTCATGGATCCCGAGAAAAGGAAAAGAGAGAGCAGCGCTCCCGGCGTTCAGGTAATTACCCATTCTATCCGGTTAACAAGACCGGTGACCCGTACGCATCCGGGAACACGGGTGTGCCCAGCAATAGTTTTTACGATTGGGATGCTCTATGGGTTGCTCCTATGGGAGGGTACCGCGGCAATTGGTCCTTTAAGCCACTTCAATTTCCCACATGTTATGTTGGAAATGGAGTAAAATAGGGGGTTAGCCTGAACTTAAATGGTTCTTGGGATTTAATTTTTTGTTGTGAGGAAAAACCAATGAGCACAATCGAAGAAGTGTTGGGACGCCAGATTCTCGATTCCAGAGGGAATCCCACCGTGGAGGTTGATGTCCACCTGGCTTCCGGCGCCATGGGTCGTGCTGCTGTTCCGTCCGGTGCCTCCACCGGTGAACGGGAAGCCCTCGAGTTCCGTGACGGAGACCGGGACATCTATCTCGGAAAGTCGGTTACCAAAGCCGTGTTATCCGTCAATGACGTGATCGGTCCGGAAATGATGGGCATGGATGCTCGGGACCAGGTGGGTATTGACCAGGCCCTTTTGGAAATAGATGGCACCGAGAACAAGAGTAAGCTGGGCGCCAATGCCATGTTGGGTGTGTCTTTGGCAGCCGCCAAAGCAGCGGCCCAGTATGCGGAACTCCCGCTTTACCGGTACATCGGCGGGACCTCGGCCCGGTTGATGCCTGTCCCCATGATGAATATCCTCAACGGCGGGGCCCATGCGGACAACAACGTGGATATCCAGGAATTCATGATCATGCCGGTCGGGGCAGCCACCTTCGCGGAGGGTCTTCGCCAGGGCGTTGAGGTGTTTCACAACCTCAAAAAAGTGCTCCGTTCCCGTGGGCTCAACACGGCCGTGGGAGACGAAGGCGGGTTCGCACCCAATCTTTCCTCCAATAAGGATGCTCTGGACCTGATTCTCGAAGCCATCCATAGGGCCGGCTACCGGACGGGTCACGACTTTGTCCTGGCTTTGGACTCCGCCGCCAGTGAATTCTACAAGGACGGCGCCTATCATCTGGAAAGTGAAGCCCGCCGGCTTTCTTCCGAAGAACTGGTCGCCTATTATGCCGACCTGGTCGCTTTTTATCCCATTGCTTCTATCGAGGACGGCATGGACCAGAACGATTGGACCGGTTGGAAACTGTTGACAGAAAAGATCGGCTCCCAAACTCAGGTGGTAGGTGACGACCTGTTCGTTACCAACACTAAAATTCTCCAAAAAGGCATAGATCAAGATGTGGCCAACGCCATTCTCATCAAGCTCAACCAGATCGGCACCCTTTCAGAAACCCTGGATGCCATTCAATTGGCTCATCACAGCGGCTATCGGTGCGTCATTTCTCATCGCAGCGGTGAAACCGAGGATACCACCATTGCCGATCTCGCCGTTGCCGTCAGTTCCGGCCAGATCAAAACCGGTTCCGCCTGTCGTACCGACCGTATCGCCAAGTACAACCAGCTCCTAAGAATCGAGGAGGAATTGGGGTCAACCGCTCGTTATGCCGGAGGCTCCCTCTTCACATCCTAATCCCCAACTCTGCTCCTCCGCTCCCAA
>JACLAC010023147.1_pt1 | contig 24518 bp, 22 predicted proteins | sample 8027881 | NCBI WGS metagenome assembly JACLAC01 (sample SAMN15725517, study PRJNA655200) | protist metagenome | isolation source: fluorescence activated cell sorting (FACS) single amplified genomes of... | place: Spain: Blaines Bay Microbial Observatory, Mediterranean Sea | collected 2016-01-19 | reverse complement strand
TGGGGACTCCGCTGGGGACATCACTTGGAATAGAACTTGGCACGCCACTGGGGATAGAACTTGGCACAGAGCTAGGGACGGCACTCGGGGTTTGAGCATGCACAAGCGTATTCGTTTGCATGAGTACCATTACCGTTACTAGTGCGGCATTCAACAAAGTAGTTTGCTGAATCTTCATTTTAGATTTTATTCTGTTAGCGGATACGGTGGGAAGTATTTTGGATCTTTAGCTTTCCCAGATTATGGGAAAAGTGAACGGTGTTTTGTGATGGATTTTTCTGATGGAAAAAGATTTTTTGTAGTCTTCACATCCAGTTTACGTGAACGTCGTAGAGATAGTGAGAATCGTAAAATTCGAAAAAAATGTTAAGTATTTTGGTCGTTTGGCCACGATTAGGAGTCATTGAAAAACTATTGGTCGCATTTCGAACGTGCCAATCCTTCATGTGACACGCGTCGTCGGTTTCTCAGTTAAGCATTCCCTTAAATGATCTTACTCGTGAGCTCCATTCCAATTGTTTCATCTATGTTCCTATGCGAATGTCACACCGAACCAGTCAAAGTTAGGCTGGATCGGAATTCCACAGATGAAAATAATTTTATCTTGTCCCAGAGCCGACAATCCACGCCTCAGCGGTCATTTCAAATTTCCGATCCTTCTGAGATATGCGACTTCCTGCAACATCGTCAAACCGTGGCGCGACGGGTTTACGGATCGCGATGTCCTATTGATTTCATCCATGGTTGTTGAAAGTGCGAACCGCCGAGATACTTCTCAAAACGAAGCTTTCTGAAGTGTTCGGATTCAAACGGCGCTGGAGTTGTATGTGTTCAATGCCCAAGCAATAACTCCACGTTCCTTTGTAATCTCTTTCATGTGCTTTGCTTTTTTGCCTCATGGCCTAACTCGTGAGGCCGTTTCGGTACTAAGTTGTCCGTTTAGACAAAAAGCATAAGTTCAATCGTTCCTACATTGTTTGTTCTTTGCAACACATACGTTCGTCGCCTTTCCTAGATAGATTCTGAGCACACAATGGCTTCCTCGAAACTCGATGTAGGAAACTCGGAGGGCTGTTTTCTTTCTGCTGGGAGCGACCCCAAGAGCAAAGCAGTTCCGACTCAGAACCATAAATCTTGCTAGCACTTTTCGCTCGTAAGTAACTCACTGCGTGTTGGTATGAGTAAGCGAACAATACGGTAGGCTCTACTTATTGATCTGTTGAACTAGGGGTCTTCTCGGGGAAAAGTTGGTAAACTATTTTGTAGTAAGCGGTTGATTTCATCCAAAGACGCTTCGATTCTAATGGTGGTTTAATCTAGTGATCTACGCAAATTCGAAAATGGCATTCTAGGTTAATAAATTCTCTATTGTATTGGATGATGAAAGAAAATTGACAGATTTTTTGCGAGAATTGTATTAGTAGCAAGCTGGTGTAATGATTACCATCGAAGAGGCCTTGTTGCGCTCCGAAAGAGGCAATACGACGTCAATCTTCCCGAGAGGAATCTGAATGGCCGGAACGACCCATGTCCCACAGAAACAAGCGCCCGACCAATTCCAGTGCCCCACCTTAAAGTCACAATTGGGACACGTGAGTTTTCCCTCCACATGGTACTGTGTCCCCTCCGGTGCAAGCCATTCTAGGACGGCTTCGGCGCAAAAGAGAGACTGAGATTGGGATCCTCCATTTTTGTTGCTTCCCTGGTTGCCCTTTTTGAAGGAATGTTGATTCTCAATAAGTTCCTCCGAAAGATGGTTCTCGCTCAAAAGAACCGTTCGGCACATTCGGCAGGCAAATGAGGTGACAGTGTCGTCAATAGATTTTGGTATTCTCTGTACCGGTTCTGTTTCTTGTTGTTGTTGCGTCTCTGCCTCTTCGGTATCGTTTTCCGCATCATCACTCTGTTTTATTGTTCCTTCCGTTGGTTGCAAAGGTCTCACCGAATTGAGTATAAACTGTTTCATCTTACTCGGTCCCATGGTGTGATTGGCAGAGTGCTCCTCTTTTTCCTCGGGTGTTAGAGTTTTGTAGTGCTGCATTTCTTCGGCCAGGGACGCAAAATCGGGATTCGGCTCGACAGAGTGTATTTCTACAGTGAACAGAAACATCTCAAAGTATTTCTTTACCAAATCGTGATCCGGATCTTTCCACTCGTAACCGACCATGACGACCTTTTTCAGAGATTCTCGAAATCCTTCGTCGTCAAAAAATCGGTTCATGGGCGAGCCATCATTGTAAACAAAATTCGACAGGTATCGAATATCCTCTCCGTTTTCTCCTTCATAGGACGACATGATAGCGACGCATGGAACGTATTCTACAACGCGGTCGTCATTGCCAAGGGGTCCTTCTTCGTTCACCAGTGCCATGATCTTCAGCAATCGCGTGCGATTCATGCCCACAACGATCACCGATTCGGTGTCTGTTTTGTTATCTGTCATGATAGAGACTTTTTTATTTCAATTGCTTTGTTTGGGAACACTGGTCAGTAGGTTTGATCTATTGGGTGTCTTCAGTTGAAAGAAGGATCATCTCCAGAATGAACAATCCGCCATGGCGTGGATGTGAATATTGAATATTCTTCCGAGAGAGCTCTTTTTTTTGACTGGTTGTCGTGCAAAATTCAATCACGTTAGATTGTTTCCCCGCCATCTTTTACGGAGAGTCCAAATAGAGAAATTCGTGGTTCAGTGAAGATTTCGAGAATGGAAACGGGAGACAAGACAGAGTGATACAACCATCATTACATGTCATAGCACCCTGGGATTATCCAAAAGCATCTTTCTTTTTGTCAATTGCTCCGGAAATAGACACATCATGTTGGGTAATTACTAGAAGACGATTTGGTTGAAAATGATTCCAAAAATTCACAACATGAAAAGGGCGGCTTTTCCACTGCTCCGATATGCCTGCCAAGTGTCAACAAGACCACCCATTGTGCAAACGACCTACAATCGGAACCCCGCGGGGAAAATCCGCATTCGATCTCTGCGACAGACCAGATACTTGTCGTCAAGTGTAGACACGCCAAGCTCAGAGGCGATTACGGATTGGAATGAGCTTTATCCCTCGCCGTCCGCAATCGATGTCACTCCGTTGGCCGAATCTCTTCGAGCAAAGGTCCGAGACTTTACAAACCAAAACAAACGCCTCAAGCTCATTGGAATATTGGCCAATGAGGGAACTCATAGGCTTGATTCTGAAATTTATTCGGAACGTATACAACAAACCTTCGAGGAGGATGGTATCGACTATGAGGTTTGGAAATATCCAGAGATGGGAGAAGATAGCCAGGCGGATAGTGATCAACTCCCTAGAGATAGCGAAAGTCAACAATCCAGACTTGACTGGATCAAAGAGAAGATACAAACAATCAACAGCAGTGGCGATATTGATGGTGCACTAGTTTTCTATCCCATCCATCCATTCGGGCCAAAAGGACCCTACAAGTGCAAATTGACCGGCGTCTACTACAAAACACAAGACGATCACATTCGGGATTTGATTCACCCCACCAAGGACGTAGAAGGCCTTTGTGGAACCAAATGGTTTCAAATACGAGATTCGAGACAGAAAAATCCTCCTTCGATCTATCCTTGTACCGCTCTTAGTGTTTTGAGAATCCTCGAAGAATACCACATTGGCAGTTCCGAAACGAGTCAAGGCAACAACGAGACACTTGTTCCAGAATTGGATCAAAACAAATGTTGGAAGGACCAAACCATATCGATCGTGAACCGATCGGAAATCATGGGCCGGCCACTGGCGGTCATGTTGGCGGAAAAGGGAGCGACCGTCTACTCCATCGACATTGATTCGATCCTCCAGTTTCGGCCCGATGGCAAACGGCTGCGCCGTTGCAATCCCTCCACCACTACGCTCGAGACCTGTCTCAACGAATCGACCGTGGTGGTGGCAGGTGTTCCCTGCCCGGACTTTTGTCTTCCACTCTCCAGCATCCAACACGGATCGACCATTGTGAGCGTATCCGAGTTTCCAAACGTTTGCGAAGAGACGCTGTTTGCGGAACGGCCGGATTTGAAATATATTCCGCAAGTTGGGAAAGTGACGGTTGCAGCACTATCGCTGAATCTGATGCATTTGAAACAAAAGAGAATGGATGAGGACAAGTGATAGTTCTCGGTCTAAACTTTAGCTAGACGCAATTAAGAATAATGTTTTGTGAGTACAAAGTTAACGAATATATTGTGTTTCTATCTATACAGTTCAACGCTCTCCCTTTGCAGCCATTTGAGCCTTTTTCTTTTGCACTCTCCGTCGGAGCTCCTCCAACTCTTTTTGTTTTTCTTCCGCCTCGGCTCGGCGTTGAAATTTCGCGGGCTGGTAATACAAAACGACTAGATATCGTCCCCCAACATTGAATCCCGAGAGATGATCGACAGCGGCCTTGGCGTCATAAATATCTTCGTATACCACAAAAGCAGTCCCTCGAGTGTCTTTGCTTTTGTCCGCCAGCCGTATCTGATACACGGCTCCGTACTTTCCAAATATCCCGTAGAGTTCCTCGGTCGTCATGGTGAACGGAAGATTGCGGACGTACAATATCCGATTGACTTCGGGAGGAAGCCGAGACTGTTGTCCAATCCGAAAAGACAGAGAAATATGAAAAACATATGAGTTAGAACTTTGTTCACAACGCTTAAGGACGAAAGAAATCTCAATTCCAAGACAGTACTTCTTACATTGATGGACTTTCGCGATGCAACAAAGTCACCCATTTTCAGAGAATTATTTGTGCACGTTGGCGACTAGGAGATCGTTCAATTGCCTTCTCTAGCCCGTTATGATTGGGTTTTCTTTCCGCGTATCAAACAATATGTAACCTTCGGCAGTGTTGCGACTTGCTTATTCCGCCATGGTCGACAGCAATCAATGTGAAAATCAACCGTTTTTGTTTGGTTCCAGAGAGCTTGTTGCTTTTTTGTGGTGGTTTCCGTTTGGGGGATTTGTTGTGTTCATTCGGGGGGATTGATTTTTATCTAACCTTATCCCTAAATTATATCATCTGAATCATGAATCAGATTGTAGTGCTGGTAGACCTTACGTAAGCCTCACGAGAAATCGTTCCAAGTCGCGGTTTTTCTTTCTTTTTCTCGAATGACGCCAATCAGTCGTTCGATATTGCCCTCTCTCACAATCTACCAAACCATACAGAAAGAATTGTAACATCCATGAAGTACGCCATCGTCACAGGAGCCTCTCCTTCCTCCATTGGCTTTCTAGCTGCCAAAAAGCTGGCCTCCCCAGAATTTGGATACAAAGTAATCTTGGCCTGCAGGAGCAGTTCCAAGGGCAACGAGGCAAAACAGCTCATTCAGTCGGCGTATCCCTCCAGCCAGGTCGTTTACATCCGCCTCGATCTTGCTTCCTTTGATTCGATTCGAAAATTTGTTGACGACGTCCACGCCCTAGACGACGGAGCCATTGTCGACCCAAGCAAGCCGGAATCCTCGCTAAAGATTTTGGTGAACAATGCCGGGCTTGGCTGGGGACAAACCACTCCCTTTCGGACGACGACAAACGATTTGGAGGAAATTGTCGGCGTCAATCACTTTGGTACCTTTCTCCTAACCGACCTTCTGTTGGACGACCTGAAGAACGCCGAGGGTGGGTCGAGAATAGTGGTTGTCTCGTCCAGTTTGCACGAAATGAACGAACGCATGACCAAGAGAATGAAAACCACCGAAAGCGAAACCACCGATCCAAACGCGAAAAGGCTCGTCCTTCCGAATTTTCCCGAGGGCATCCTTCCATCGAAGGAAAACTACGACGGTTTGAGAGCCTACCAGGTATCGAAACTCTGCAATCTGTGGTTCACGTACGAACTGCAACGCCGGTTGGACCAAGAGGCTGGAACCGAACCGGCCCCCGTGCGTGTCAATGCGTTGTGTCCGGGTTTCATTCCGGCCACGGGTCTTGTCCGACAGGCGGGTACCTTTGGAATTTTCTTTTTGCGGTATGTTCTAGACGCCTTTCGATACATCGGCATGGGTATCACGCGGTCGCCAGAGGACGGTGCCGAGGTCATTGTCCAAGCGGCCACCTCCGAATTTGCCTCCAAAGGCGGGCAATATTTTAGGTTGCCCAAAGGAGAAACGGCGATCGAAGCTATCGAAAGCAGCGAAGAATCTATGGACGAGAAAAAAGCTAAGAAAGTTTGGGAATTTTCAGTGAAGACGTGTCAGCTCGAGGCATAATTTTTGTAAATGTTCTATTTTTGATCGCATTTCTCTGTTTTTGTTATAGAAATGCTGTAGCATCTTGTTTCAAACTCTAATTTTCGTGTTCCTTTCCTTACTTTGAGGAATATACTTCACAAATATATGGTTGCTGTTTCCAAATGTATCAACTGGAATCTTGAACCATTGTTGTTACTGCGGTGTACGTCAAGAAATCTTCCAATGCATCCTGTCGATATTTTTCGTATGCCAAGCTGCTTGGCGGAAGGCCAGCATCAGAATCCCACAGAGACCATACCGATGTCGAGCTCTGGATCTTTTCTTTAAACTCTTTGGAGTAGTAAAAATAATTGTTTCGGGCGTGGTCCTTGACTCGCACCAGACCCCGAAACTTTTTCCACAAACTCGTGCCATAGTCCAAGACGATCGAAGTGTGGTGCTCTATACTTTGGTTTTTTGTGCTTTGGTTTTCTACCTCATCTTGTCGTTCATTTGATATCGGTGAGGCCAATGGTGGTATTACTGGATCTTCGGCGACCGATGGTATGTTTTGCTGTATCGCCATGGGCACCGTTAATATCAGTTGCTGGTCGCGCATCGACATGAACATATCATAGACGGAAACAAGATCGGATGAAACGATTGCTTCCTCGCTCAAGAGCTCCGGATCGATTTCCCATATGCCGTAGATACACATTTTTGGTGGATCATCTCCCCGTATTTTCTTTCCCTCGAACCACCAACCAAATAGCTCAATGTGTCCGTTGTCGTAATCCACATCGATTTTCAGCTTCTTTCGGGATACCTGTTCCGGGATCGTTACCACCAGACGATATTCATCTTCTGTGTTTTCCAAATAATACGCCGGTTTTGTCGTTCTTCTGCATCCGGGAGGTTGGTTTGCTCGTGATGGTGATTCCCGGTAGATGCTGTTGTTGTCCTCGTTCAGCGCCGAGTAGGTGAATCGAAAATATGTCAGGAATAAAAGTGTAGAAATCCAGAGTTCTAGCATTCCTGCATACGGATTGTTTATCCGGCTCATCTTTGGCAATAGTATGGCGGTGTTTTCGATTTATTGTTTCGACAGAATCAATCACCGACCGAGTTGTTGATTTCGTTCGGTTGTGAAATTATGAAAGGTAGTCCTTGGCGTTGCAAACTGATTGCACGAATCAGAGTGGTGCAATTGTTGTACCCGTGGAACAAATTTAAAATCTGCTTTTGGTTGAGTGAAAGAGGCCTTCTTACAATTGCAAGAAAGGACGGCAAGAATAAGCTGAACACAGATGAAATAATCTTATCGTTGTTGTCGTGATGCCAGAACAAAACTGTCTCGTGGAACAAAATCATCGGTTGAGTTGTTTCTGGGGATTGATTCATGATTCGACTCACTCGATCAATGGACAATTTGGCATGTTTTTCAGAATTTTCATCGATTTCGGTTGATTTCGTGCAAAAATATTTCTTGGCTGTTGTGATCCCAACTTGAAACTGCTGATGGAACTTCTTGTTGCCTCCTTCTTCACTTCATCGTTCCACTTGCAATTCATATTGTCCATTTTCACCATAAACAACTCTACACAATATCAGCCCTAGATTCAATATTTGATTCCAAGTGCGCCAAGATTCCAACTGTTTGAACCACACAAAGAATTCCATGTCGGCGTCCAGCAAAATCCCCGCCAAGCACGTCCTACGAGGCATCTTGCGCCGGCTCAAGGCGCCCCAGGCAGAAGTTCCGGCAGCCCAGCAACTGCAAGGACAGAGTTCCACAATAAACTATGTCGTTGAGCGATATCGAGCAGAAGCGGACGAACCGCACCGAACCCAAGAGCTTTCCAAAATGGCATACGAGTACATGATCCTTCGACAGGACATTGACGAACGACGTCGCCTGCACAAACTGGACACGGGTGCCGAAAACCAGCTCTCGCCCCGTGAAATGAGTCGAAGGGCAGCGGCACGAGCCGGACTGAAACTTCCGAAACTCAATCCCGACATTCCGGAATGATCGTGTTCGTGTGCAACTCGGGACAACAAACATCCAATCGGTTCGTCTGTTGGCAAATTTAGGGAACGAATCACCAACTGCGACACTCTAGCATCATGAATCTTTGGAATTTTAGAAAGTCGCTTTCATGTATATACTATTATAGAATTGTTTGATCTAATTTAAATAATTAGTTGACACAGTAACGCTAAAGTTTCGTCTCATCGCAACGCTGATCGCACACGCCGTTTAGAGCTCTCCCGAGTAAGGATTTCCCTTGACCCAGTTGGAGGCAGTACCGGCTTGGTGGACGTACTTGGCGGTGGAGATAAGGTTTTGGTGGACCCAAGGGTAGTAAGCGTACTTGACACCGTGCTTGGCGCAGATCTCGCGAACCTTGGGTGCAATGAATGGGTACCAGGCACTGGACATGCGAGGGAACAAGTGGTGCTCGACCTGGAAGTTGAGTCCTCCAGTGAGGGCACCAGCAATGAATCCACCGTAGGTAGAGGAAGTCTCCACCTGGGCCTTGAACCAGCAGGTTCCCTCGTCCTTTCCGTGGCGAGTGCCGTAAGTAGGATCACGGTCAACGTTTTCAAAGTTGTGCGAAAGGGCAAACAAGATTGCCAAAGTCAAACTGGAAGAAGCTCCCATGACCATGATGTGTCCAACAATGCTAGGGCTCCATCCTTGCTTAACAAATGGGGCAACACAGTTGGTGTAAATGTAAAGAAGACGCAAGAAGATGGCGTACTTTCGGCTGTTTCGGATGTAAGGGTTGTCCATTCGGATTCCAACCTCCTTGGCACCTCCCTGCTGAAGGTGAAAGACCTCCGAGTTGAAGACAGACGAAAGCCAGTATCCGGCCAAAACGAAAATGTAGTAAAAGGCCTGGAACTTGTGGATGAAGGAGCGCTTCTCGTGGCCAGGAGGGTAATCGTTCCAAAGAATCATAGGTTCGGCTCCGTAACTGTCGGGATCCTTAAAGTGGTGGTTGGTAAAGGAGTGGTGAGTCCAGTGCTGTTCCATCCAGAGCCACTTGCTTCCTCCAATGAAATCAGCTCCGAGCCCAAGAATATCGTTGACCCAAGCCTTCTTCGAGGCGGCTCCGTGGTTGGCGTCGTGCTGGACGTTCAAACCAATGAAAGCCTGAGAGATACCGTAGATGATGGCCATGGTGTAGGTGGTAGCGCTGGTAACCCAGTAGTACTGCATGGTGAAGAAGAGACCAATGTAAAAGAAAGCACGGGCAAAGTATCCGGGGGTTCCGAATTCACGTCCACGTCTGACAATCTTGAAGACTTCTTTCTTGATTTCACGCTCGAAAGGAGTGTCCCAAACGTATCTAGAAGAAAAAGGAAAACAAAAGATATGAGTTAGTACTTCAATAGTTGATGCAAATTGTTGTTCGTTTCCATGTACATTCCGCACTCATCGGTTCCACAACACATAGTAAGAGACTCACTCGCTGCTCCAGTCGGGAACGGTACCAACAAGCTTCATCTTTTCGAGGTGCTTCTTAGTGTGGTAAGGGTGGATCATCTTGTAGGTCTCGGTGACATCATTCCCTCCAAACAAAAGAACCGATTCACCACCGGGGTGGTCAAAGTCCTTGATATCGTAGATTTTGCCATCGATAACAACTTCGGTCTCTCCAATTCCCTTCAAGGTGGAAATGCGAAGGGCGTCTTCCGTGGCATTGGAATCGGCAGCATCGTCGAGATCCTTGGTGCGACGTTGTCGCAAGCGGTCAGCGTCAGGGGCCATGGTTGATAGTACTTGATAAGCTTGGTTACCAACAACTTTTAAGGTGAGTCGATTCGTTGAGTCCTGGCTCGAGTCCGATCGCTACAGCAACTTGCGAATAAAGCAGATGGGGAATCATGCTCTGACGAAAAACAACAAAATTCCAGCCTTCCCCATTTGAAGTATGGTACAGTACAAAACTCGTGTAGGAAACGAGAAAACGAATGCACGTATCCAATTAACTCGCGGTTTTCCTCGAAACAAAGAACTATGGTTGAGGATAATTGAGAATCGGATGATGATGTAGCCGGGTTTTCTGTGAATCTCACGTGGAATGATGACGACGATTTTGAATTTCAACGACATCATTTTTCCCCCATTGGTTTTCTACGAAATCGATTCGTTCGACTAAATGTATTGTTTCCGAACCAAAAGTGTTTTTTGTCGCAACTGAAATCTACTCATGTTATTAGTTTGTTTGAAATAGCAATTGAAATTTACTTTGTTCCTTCTTCGTTGGAATACTTTTGCGCATTAACTTATGACACATTGAGATAAGATGCACCTATCGCCTTCCTCGTCACCATCATTATCGTCTTGATAGAAGTAGTAATCACGATTGGTCGTTCCGTTGGTGTGCTGGTTGTACTGCTTGGTGTCAGCACTACCAGTGCTTTCGTCATTCAATTCTTCACACATATATTGGGGAAGAGCAAAGGCCGCTCGGTGCATCTGTGGATTATACCACTTCAGTTCGCTTTGAAAGGAGGGAGAGGGTGTTCTTACGGGCACGCTGCAACTGCGATTGTCCTTACCCTTGCGTGCGACAATGAACCCAATCTGGCCGCAAGGGTACGAAGGCACGCTCGTTTTAGCGTATTCGGCGTGCCCAAAAATATCTTTGCAGCAGGTCACCAGGTCTCGGATGAGGTCTAAGTGGATCCACATGTTTTCTCCCTGTGTACAAACGATTCCGTTGGGCCGGAGAGCCTCGTGCATAAACTCGTAGAACTCTGGTTCAAAGAGGGACTCGGCCGGTCCCAGCGGATCCAGTGTATCCGCTAGAATGACATCGAATTTGTTGTGGTTTTCTGGATCTTGAACGTATTCTGCGGCATCGGCGTGGATGATTTCGACGCGTGGATCGTCGTAGAGTTCGGGTGGAACGAGCTGCAAGAACTCTTTGGAAGCACGGACTACGAGAGGATCGATTTCAACCAGAGTGACTTTCTTCACGGTCTGGTGTCGAAGAACCTCCTGCAAAACAATCCCATCTCCGCCACCGACAATCAAGACATGTTCCGGATTTCGATGCGAAAACATTGGAAGATGCGACATCATCTCGTGGAAGGTAAAGGCGTCTCGCTCGGTCAGTTGCAAGATTCCATCAATCGCAAAGACCTTTCCGTATTGCGCAGATTGAAAGACCAATATCTCTTGATACTCCGATCGCTCATGGAAAAGGATACTGTTGGTGTTAGAGGAACGATCTTCCAATGCCAGAGAAAACTTTTGTCCGGGCCACATAGTTGCCACTTCTGTGAACCACCCATCGGGTCCAATTCCACGAGGCTTCGTCATCTTATTGCGCTTGTTGGCGTTGGTTCCATTGTCATTGGTCGCCATGGAGGAGCCAAAGAAATGGCTCCGAAAGGAGATAACAAGCGAGGCAGTCTAGAAATCTTGATTCTGTCCAATATCGGACTATCCTCTCGTCACGATTTTCAAAAATGGAATCTGCCTGTCACTTACTTACACAGTTGACTCGTGCAGGATTATTGAGATTTTTTCTATCACTTGTTCCTTGATTGCGTGCGAATTGGATGTATTTTAGTTTTCTTGGGGAATCTCGATTAATTGCTGGATGACTAACTCGACTCATTTTGGAAAAAGGTTATGAAGCCACGGTTGTTACCATTCAAAATCCCAAGACTCCGACGATCATTCCGTTTGTTTGCTTTTGCTTTCTTGATCACGAACGAAAATCTCATCTCTAGAAAGGAAACTTTCTTCCAATCCACAAGAGCAGCCGAGAGACTTTAGCATTCCAATTCTTTCAGCTTGTTTGGAATCTCTTTTGAACTATAAACCAATACCTTGAGAATGGGAAAACGAAATACCAAGGCGAAGCGAACGCTGAGTTCGCTGCCAAAAGGCCTTGTTCGACGGAATGGTGGAGCCGATCCAGGAAATCCTTTCGAAATGACGGCACGCTTCAAGCGGCCCAAGCATCTGGTGCACAACCGTCCCGTGTCCAAACCAAAGTCTACCAAGCATGCTCTGGAGAGTTTGCAAAAGCGACAAAAAACTTTGCGTTCGAATATCAAGGATTCTAAAAAGGCAAATACCTTTATCGATAAACGTATCGGTCAATACGATGCGGACATGTCTCAAGACGATAAAATGTTGGCGCGTTTGGTCAAGGAGAGAACTCGGCGATCCAAAAAGTCTTTGAAATTTCAATTGGAAGACGATAGTGATGACGATGGTTTTCTTACCCACAAAGGAAAAAAGCTAGACCCAAACAAAAGCGAGGTTCTGTATTCTGATGACGAAGACGAGAGTGGTAACTTGGAGGCAGTCGATACCGAACTGCATTTCGGTGGATCCGGAATGAAAACTTCGAATCCTTACGGGAATTCCTTATCTACAGGCACGGATTTATCGCAACTCTACGGGCAAACAAGAAAGAGCGAATTGGACGACATGATTGCACGAAGAAAAGCCATGAAGGCCGAAAAAATGCAGGCCAAGGAAACCCAAGTGGACACTTTTGAAAAGATGGATGAAAATTTCGGAGAAATTTCTGCTTTGCTGCGATATCGCAAGAATGAAAAGCGGCCATTGATTCCTCCCAAGCCAACACAGGAAGATATAGAAATGAACGAGTGGAATTCGGAATTGCGACAAATGATGAGCAAACCGAAGAAACGGGCTACCGATCGAACAAAGACACCCGAAGAAATCGCCAAAGAAGGATCCGAACGTCTTCACGAACTAGAAACGCGTCGATTGGCAAGAATGAACGGTGATTTTGAAGAAGACGACTTCTCAGACATTTCGGTTGGTGATAAGAGGAAAAAGAAGCCAAAGCGACAGCAACGAAACCCTGACGAACTGTCGGATTCTGACGGTGATGCGAGTGACGGTGGGCAAGAAATTAGGTTCAATGAAGATGGAGAAAGAATCGAAGATGAAAGTGATGAAGAAGAATCCGAATCGGATGATGATTCTGATGCAGAGGATGAAGACTACCATCCACTTTCCGAAGGAACTCGTGTACGCGGCAACTACCGTGCCGCGGAGCAATTCGAGGGCCGTGAAAACTGGTATGAGGGGAAAATTACCAAGGTGCACGAATTGAATGGAAGCATCACTTATGATGTCGAATACGATGACGGTGATACCGAAGAAAATGTGATTCCGAAAAATGTTCGCCCGTTTGAGGAAATCAAAAAGGAGGAGAAAAAGATTGACGAAAGCAAGAATACTGCCAAATTGGAGCAATTGAAGCGCAAAAAGGCAAAGGCCAAAGCTAGGTACGTTTTCCTTACATGAATGATCATATCTAAACAAATGGTGGCTTTTGTTTCTTTTTGTCACGCGGGATTATGCTGCATCTTTGTTGCATACGTTGTACCCGTGCCCTCCGAGGTGTCCCCGGGCGTTTTGCTCAAGCATCTTGGTTCTGACAACAAAAATCACCAATAGCGAAAACTATGCCACATAGTACCCATAAGAAGCTATCCACACTTGTGTGTCTCCATGGCAATTACATTTTGAAAAGTATTTGGAACTGATATCTCACTTTGCTGATTTTTGTCGTTGCACAATACAGATCCGAAATGCCATATGTATTCGAGGCGGTGACCACTTTGGAAGGTCTTCACGAATTGATTGGAAAATATGCTACTACCGGAAAAGATGCATCTACTATCATCAAAAGAATACATGCTTCTAATTCTGTTCGACTTGATCATCGGAATGGAGAGAGAATGCAAAATTTCTATGATGTTCTGCTACGTCGATTCATGGCGGTTGGAGATGCTATTTTCGATTCTGGAGATGGTGGCGAGGAGTTGGGACGATATGATCAACTGAATGCTATTGCAAAAGTAATGTACGATATGGCTCAAGACTCTCCCGAAAGTGCGGGGGCTGTTTGGAGCCGCCGAATCGGAATTCTTCGCAACGCCCATGAAAAACGGCTGCGCGACTCTGAATTTATTACCGGTGACGAGGAAACGGAAGATGATGGATTTTGGAGTGCTTGGCCAACAGCAGGAGTATTTCTTTTGCTTCGGACATTAGGACACATATTTCCAGTAACCGATCGTCGCCACTATGTGGTAACGCCAGCAATTCTACTGTTGGGTCAGACGATAGCCCAAACACCTGTCATGTCTACGTATGATCTAGCAATGGGTATTCTGTGCTCTGGTCTATTGATGGAATACACCAAGGAAGCGAAAAGGGTGGTCCCAGAAGCAGTTAGTTTTGTTGCTTCGGCGATTCGATTGTTTTCGCAGAATAATACTGGGCATTTCACAACTCCAGCACTTCAGACGGCGTATGACCAACCGTTCTCCCAGGCATTGCGCGACGCAGTATCAGAGTACGACGAACCAACCCTCCCAGCTCTCAAGTTTGAGTATGACTTCATTACAAATCAGGAAGATCCCGAAACTGCGACCGCATTGCTTTCTATGTGCTTGAACTTGGTCGAAAAATACGTCGTGGCTCTCAAAGGGTCGTTTGCAGTATCTGCAGAAACTGAACTATTGCACGAAATCACCAGTTCTATTTTGAGTCTACAACCAAAATCATACCCAATTGGACTGCAGAAAAAGATTGCTAAAACGGCAGCTTTGATTGCTGAAGTATGTCCCGCCAAGAGGATACCCATCCGGCGAAGAGGAAGAGCTACAGCCAGTGATTTGGCTATCAAGACGTTGGCGCCTCGCATGGAAGACCCTACTCGCTACTCTATGTCCCGTGATAAGGGCAAGAAATCTGCACAGGCTGCTATTGATCGAACTCGTCGTGAATACAAGCGTGAGCACAAGGCAATTACTCGCGAACTTCGTATGGATGGTGCATTCATCGAATCTGAGCGTAGAAAGGACCAAGAAAAGCGCGATAGCAAGGAGCGTGCGAAGCGTCAAAAGAATTTCAATTGGTTGGAAGGCGAGGTTGGTGCAATGAACCAGCAAGTTCGACAAGGTGGAGGCCTTCTGAAAGGTGGAGGTACTGGTTTGGCGCGAGCAAAGGCTGCAACAGGCAAAATGGGTATCAAGAAAGGAGGAAAATTCTAATTGCCGAAGGTCAATTATTCGACTCTTCTCTAGCTATATGGAAGATAAGATCTTAAACATATCCGATTGCTGTCACCAATTGTATGATTTGCTTTGTTTTTAGATTTTTTCATGAAATTATAGAAGTTGCTCGCAAAATGAGGATAAATCGTTTCTGTACGTCTTTCAAGCAGGGGATTTTCACTTCTACTAGGTTCTAGAAATCCATTCCAGGTGTTTAGAAATTGATTCCAGGCATCGAGTTATTGATTCTAGACATGTAGAATGATTCTAGAAATTTAGAATGGATGGTAATGAATGTTGTGCACAACAAACGTGTCTCTCGTCCCATTTGTTCCGTGCCGAACGCACGATGCTGCAACATGCAAACATTCTCTACCGTTTGGATTTTTCACTCCATGGAAAGTGTTCTGTCATTAACTCACTTCTTTATACACACCGATATACTGTAACTTTAATTTCATACTTCATATTTTATTGGGAAGGACAACGTATAGGTATCGATTGCTCGTTGGTAGGCATCAGTTGTCACTTTTGTCGGGAACATGAGTGAATTCTTCCGAATCCAACAACTGCTCCTGGAACGGATGATGCATGAATATTCGGCGAAAGCCAAGATATGGACTTGCAGTACATTGCAAAACTTGGAGAACACAATTTGCTCGGCACGGGATATTTTAGTGAAAGCGAAATCGGTGCGTGCGTGGGTGTTTTCCATTGACAAATTGCTGCCTGGCAATTGCAACATTGGTTCCTTATGGTTGACCATTACTCTCCACATTTTCTTCATCTTCCTCCAGTGATAACGGATCGCAACAGGCAAGGCCACACTTGTCGCGAAAGAACTCTCCGTGTTGCAAACGCATAACCCAAAAGCTTTTGCTCTCCTCCTTGGCCTTGGCAATTTCCGTTTTCCGCCTGACTTTGAGTTCGTTGAGTTTGGAAGTCTTCTCCCGTCGTTTCCGGTTGTCCCGTAGTATAAATTCATAGGTGGAGATTCCTTCTTTTTGCAGTTTTAGGTGAAAGAACAGGAGTTGTCCAATGAGCGACAGGGAGGCAAGGTTCAAAAAGGCGAAGACGCCCATGATTACCACCACTGGTATCGGTGTGCCAACCCCGAACCATTCTTCTGCTCGCTGTCTAGATCCTCCAAGCCCAATCATTTCCCCAATATAAATGTCGCAAATTATTCCGATCTGAATCGATAATTGAACCAGAAGCAGAGAATTTATAAACAGCATGGTGCGGAAAAAGTATCTGTAGTTTGCCTTTCCGACGCATGTATTCAGCCCTATAGAAACAAAAAAGAAGAAATTGTCAGATGCATTTCCTTTCAAACACATTCTATCGATCAATGGCCATCCATGTATCCAAAGCCAGATAGATTTGAAACGATCCCAACATCAATGGCACCCAAAATGGGGAAAGTGTTGCAACATCGCCCAAAAATGGTATCCAAACCGAAAAAGCCTTTCGCAACATTCCCAAAAATTGTAAACGTACACATGCAGTGGTGATCAAAATGATCGACGCACTTGTTGCAAAACTTGCAATGCATCGATTTGGTCCCGACCTGAATATCGCAGATCCAGCATTGTTTCGTCGGATCTTGTTCATTGATTTCCACCAAAGCGCCATTTCCCTCTCCGGCAATTTGGCAACGATAGTTCACAAGACGTGGATCGGAAGGATCCGTAGTCATGGCCAAATAGGCATAGGCGGTGGCACCGGCTGCCAAAAGCAAAAAGACGACCGTGCAGGGAATCGAGGCCTCCAGTGGCAACACCAGAGAAATCACCACCACGAACTCGGCTACCAGAACGGGCAAAAAGATCCAGGTAGAGACTTGAGCGGGTGTAAAAGGCGGTGAACAGCCATTTTTTCGTGTCGGCCGCATCGAATCAGCCATGATATTGTTGTTTTTGTAAAGCAGAGAGCGTTTGGTTGAACTGTAGAAGATCCGATCCTCCGCAAAACCGATTGGACTTTGTGTTTTTCGAACCTCAGTAATGAAGCACAGACTTGGACCGATTGCGAGGAAAAACTTTGGTTCTATCCCACTTTAAAGAAGGAGTAGAGTCGTTTTTTCTGGAACGCTTGCTGTTGTAGTGGTGGAGGTTGGTTGTCAATGCTCTCTCACTAGAGTGGTTGGAAAGTGATTGTCATTTGTCGAAAAAATGCACATAATCCTCCTTTCGCCGCGAGGGAGTTGGGCGCTTTGTTCTGGTAGTTGGTGTCGACCGTTGGGACGATAGGAAGAATCGTATGAATTCAGAGTCATCGTAAAATCGGTCGTTCTTGCCTTCGTTCGGATTTACCGTTATATGAGCGTTACGCGAACACGCCGAAGATTCATCCGTCCACGACGCGTTGATTTTTGAATTCGCGGGTGCAAGAGTGAAAAGGTGTCAAAAACGAATTTCGCGAACCTGTTCGTTGCAAATTGAATCTAAATTTACTGTTCTAACTATCTTTTGTTACGTAGACAATGGCATTCGTTCCAAAAATTGATCTTACTTTACTTTTTTAACTTATAATTTCATACAGTACAGAAGCATGGTGGCGTAACCCCCGTTATACCATACTGTGCTTCTGTTAGTTTCGGATCGGATCGATAGACGAGGAGCTCATCCAACTCAATGCTTTTTGTAATCTATAGTTGGTGCTTGTTCGTTCTAGGAGTTGGATAATTCCTCTCGAGTCCATTCAATGGTCTCTTGGTTCTTGATTTGTCTTCTATTCTTGTAGTGTTTGTACAGTTTCTTGTTGTTGTTGTTGTTGTTGTTCTTCTTCTTATTGTTTTTCGCTCAACAATCCCCGGCTGAGCGAAAAGCTCGCACGTTTAAGTAGATTGTTGCTGCTATTCGTGTCGGTGGCACCTGCCGTTTCGAAATCCAAATCGTCGTCCAAAAAGAAATAGTCACTTCCCTCTCCAGCTGTATTTTCATCGTTCAGCTTGAAGAGAGGAGGACCCGAATTCTCGTTGTTGTTGGTGGTGGACGAAAACGAAAGGAGTCGATTGAGGTAGGTTCCAATAGAGATTTTCTTGGATCTGTTGTTCAGAAAGAAGGAGGACTGTTGTGTGAGAGATTGGTACACAAGTCAACTAGTGTGAGGTTACTGAGAAAACATAGTTCGAAAACAAGTTTCGAACCGCGAGGTTGCTTCTTACCTTGTGTTCTCCGTAGTTTCTTCGACGCTTCCATTCACATTCTTGCCCCATTGGTTCAAGACCGATGTCGGAACATGGGCCTTGACAACCTCTGGATCGTTCACGGTGGTGAGAACGTTGCTTTCGTCGGCAAAGGGGTTTACGAATTGCTCGAATTCTGCCCCATCAAAATCCGAAAGAGCGAGGCTGTGAACGCGAGGCAATCTCTTTCTCTTGGTTGGTGGAGGTGGAATTCCGTCCAGACTGAGGGTGGGGATATCGTTGACATCGGGTTCGGGAGCAGCCATCAGAGGAGGAGTTTCGGCAAAGGGGTCAACCGCTGGCATCGCGAGAGGGTTGTTCTGGACATACATTTGCTTAAAGACCTTGTTGCTAGTGAGAGGAGCAACAAGTGTTGGAAGTGTAGCCTTGTCGGCATCTCTTCTGGCCTTTTCTGCGTTTTCCTGTAGTTGATTGATTGCCACAGAATAATCCGCACAGGGAAGAAGAAGTTGCTCGGACTGGTATCGAGGAAGAGAAGGAGACACGTCTTGCTTCACGGATTGCAAGACGAGGCGTTCTGCATCATCGTCCAATTGAGGCGTCTCGGTTGAAACCGCAACATAAGGTGCCTTTCTCTTGCGTTTCTTGGCGGATGAAGGTTCCATACTGTTGTTTCGAAGTATCTGGCGAATCTTGGGGGCACCTTCTCTGAGTGCCTGGGTAGTTTTCGCGAGTGCCTTGGCCTCGCTGACTTCTACCCACCATTGTCCACTAGTAGTGGTATCCCTTTGAAGGAATCTACCCGGGGGAGATTGTTGCTGGACTTGATGGACAACTTGCATGGCGACGGCAATCTTCTCCTTCTTATTTTGGGCGAGATTGTACTCTTCCTTTCGGTGATTGACCCATTCGCGAAATGTCTTGTTTCCCTTGTGGCTGTTGATTCCTCCACCTCGTCCACTTAGGACATCTTGCGCATTCGGAGTTCGGATGCGATGAACGGGTGCGCTTCCGTTCATTCCGGCTACCATTGTTGTAGTAGATGCCGTCATTGGAAACGGAGAATAGGATGTTGTGCTGTTGTGTCCACCGGCTGCCATTCTATCGCTGATCTGGATTATGAAAGTATTTGGTTCCGAAGGAGGTGTCAAGATGTTGTTTGCTTTTTATAAAGCTACGTTTGTTGTTGTAGAGTAGTTGTTGTTCTGTTGCGCGAGTGCTGTCAGAGTGTTAAATGGAAATAAATCGGTAAGTAGTGATACTGTGCGTAATTCCTTTTTGCTTTGTTGTAATTTCTGATTTATGAATGGAGTGACTTTTTGACGGGAAGTTAACGTGTGGCGTTTCTCTCAGAAAGTCTTTTTGGTGATTTCATTGTTCTCTTTACTTCTGTGGAAGGCCGTTGCGCTGTCTTGTTCTTGTTCCGTGTTCGGAGTTTCAGTAGAGATTCTGTGCTGGTTATCGCCGGTGTTCGCGTTTCAACGTTGTTCTTCGTGCATAGACGCCTTTTAGGAATCTCGTGATGTTTTTTTTGTCATGTCAAGCACGTGTTGACCAATGAAACAATGCGAAACAATGCGAATCGATGACACATTATTGTCGCTTATGCCAATCAATACACATCATTTAACTGCCGTGCAACTTCCACGCATTGATTCTCAGTGTGTCATAATTGTCGTGTCACGGGTTTCAATGCCAGGTTCGTCAAAATTCGTGTACAAGGGACGAAGTTGTGTTCGCCCTTCAATGAGTTGTTCCTCGACAGCTGTTCTGGTGATGAGAACGCATCGCCAAGACAGAATTCTGTCAGTCCTGCGCGCGAGGCCTTGGGTTTGAAAAATGCGTTTGATTTACTCGAATCAAAATCAAAAAGTACTTATCTAGCAGCAATTTGAATTTGACTCGTACATCAAGCATTCAACGCTGATAGGCTTAAGAATTTTTTCTAATCTTGATGATTGGCCAATCTTCGAGTAGATTCGAATTTACTACCGTGTGCGCCAACGGAGGAGCGTTATTTTACGTTGTTTTTGACAGAAGAAACAAATTTACATGCGGATTCGAATGCGCAATGCAGATCCGGCCGCGGGAAGTTAACTGTGCGATGCGTTGAGGACTAGCAATGAACGAAAATGAATGAAAGGGCCCTTTGGCCGGTGAAAAAAATCGCACCGAAACGTAATTTTGGATGTGTCTTTCTTTTTGCACCTCCACCAGCAATCGTCAATCCATCCGACAAAAAAGGATACACCGATTGCTTCTGCCTCCACTTCGAGAGTAAGATTGTTTATTGAAGAGGCAAAACCACTTCAAGGAAACAGTTCCTACTCCAAATAAACAAGTTCCTAAATAATAGGAACTCCAAGATCATTTTTTGTCGTCATTTCAGAACACTAAAATCTTGGACGACGAATTGATTGACAACCAAAAGACAAACCGGAATCATGGAAGATTCCACTCCAAAAAGCGCCGAAGTTGCGCCCCAGCCGGTTTCCAAGGATTCATCGGTCAAATCCTCGGGAAGTCTAAAAAGCCTAAACAGTGTGGATGGTTTCCCATCTCAAATCAGCTACAACTCCAATGGAAGTTATCGAAATTATCCCCCTCCGCCGCTGACACATGCTCAAAATGCACCTTTTGATCCCGCCATGTCCGGAGGATATCCTCATCCTCACATGCACGCCTATCAGATGTCGTCGTCTCCTGTTCTTTTGACCACCAGTCAGCCGCCACCTCCCGGAATGGGACCCTATCCTCCGATTGGCGGCAACTATCCAGTGCAAATGTTCAATCCCGGAAATGGGCTTCCTCCCACTTCTCCGGTAATGCAAGATATGAATGGTGGTGGCAACCACGGGAGTCGAAACAGAGGATACCGAAGAGATCCCCACCAACGATCGAATTCTTACAACGGACCCGGCTCGTACGGTTCCATGGACCAGCAGGCATTTTTTTCTCCCACTGGCGCCCCACCGCTGGGACCCCGGCGTACCAACAAAAAACGAACCGGAAGCGCTGATTTTTCTCCCGTCGCCGAAGTCCGAAAGCTGACGGGAAGCAGCGGCGGCAGCATTCGCCCACCGGTGTCTCCAAGCGCTCGCGGCGTGCATACCCACAATCGTGCCAAGAGTGCGGATTGGCAGGGAGCACCGGGACTTCCCATGATGCCTCCGAGTCCTCTTTCGGGACAGTCGCCCATGGCATATAACAGCGGTGTGTACATGGGCGGAGACTTTGGCGACGACCTTTTACGTAACATGAATGCCAACGGAATGACAGGCTCGCTTCGCAGCTTGAGTGAAAGACGGAACAGCGAAGACGACGGCAGTGATGCCGGTGGAGAAGCAGTATTTTTGCTCAACAAGAGCAACCGCCAAAAGTCGTCTCGTAGAAAATCGCGTACCAAGAAAAGACACATGCGCCAACATTCGGCTCAGCTGTTCATGGAAGAAGTCAAGGGTACCGAACAACTGCCCGCCTGCCGTGATATCGTTTATGTGCTGGTATTTGTCTTTCATCTTTTGGTCATTATCAATCTGGGAATTACCTACGGGAACGAAGCTCTGAAATTTCACGATCATTCGCCCGAAGACAGCGAAGAGTCCATCACGATCATTTTCGAAAACCTGATTTACATTTCCGGTTTGAGTGGAGTTTTTGCCATGGTCGTTTCGGGTTTGACGCTTTTGCTCATGACCAGCATTGCAAACAAGATTGTGCAGATTGCACTTATTTTGTCCATCACGTTCAGTTTTGTTTGGGGAACGATGGGCATCGGTCTAACTCCAAACAATATTGTTCCCATTACCGGAATTGTGGCATTGACTCTGAGTGTTGCATACGCCTTTATTGTGTGGGACCGAATTCCATTTGCTGCGGCCAATCTGCATGCTGGCCTTTCGGGTATTCTCGCAAATCCCGGAGCTGTCTTTGTATCCTTTGTCTTTCAAGTGCTTGCATTGGGATGGTCGGTGTACTACATTTTCGTCGCAGGAGGAGTCTACGATGCATTTCAACTCGGCGAAATTCGCTTTGACAACCCAGCCGTGGAATACATTTATTTTGGATTACTCGCGGTATCATATTACTGGACACTCAATGTCTTTTTGGTAAGTCTTTGTTCGGAAGGAAGGGTCGCAATGTTGATGCGATTTGTAGGATCACATCTAATTTCGTTGTGCTGTCTCTTAGAATATCGTGCAAGTAACCGTCGCCGATGTCATTGGAAAATGGTGGTATACACGTACTGAGGATGGAGACACGTCTTCTCGTGGAGCAGATTTGAACCATGCTTTCTTTCGATCCCTTTTCTATTCAATTGGATCTATTTGCTATGGGAGTCTGTTGGTTGGTCCCGTCCGTGTTTTGAGGCAGCTTTCCGTATTTTTCAGACCCGCCGATGAGTTGAATTCATTGATGACCCTTCACGAATGCATGCATTGCATTCAATCAGCCCTAACGAATTGTGTGGAATCATTGGCAAGGCGATTTAGTCCCTGGTCATTTACATACGTGGGACTGTACGGTTACAATATCACGGATGCTGGGTTGCGCTCGGCAGAGCTCTTTGAAAGGAGAGGATGGTCAACAATTGTCTCGGACGAGCTCGTTCCAAATGTCTTGCTATTGATTACGCTGACTATCACCGGTCTAACTGGGGTCTTTGCGCATATACTAGAACAGTTCGAAAGTCTTTCGCTGACTGCAACCAAAGAAGAATTGATAACACCTTTCATGTAAGTGAAAATAATGAGATTGTGTGGACGAAACCTTGTGGCTGTCGTGATTTGTCGCTGACCTTTCTGCATCCTACTTTTGTGGTATAGTATCGGCGCACTTGTTGGACTTGTGGTTTCCAGCGTTTTGTTCGGTATTATTTCGAGTTCGGTCAATGCTGTCATTGTGTTGTTCGCGACTAGTCCGGTCGACTTTGAAGAAAATCACCCCGAACTAAGTGAAGAAATGAGAAGTGCATGGCGAGAAACTTGGCCCGGCTGCATGGAAATCATGGATATGAGAGGTGGATTCATGGACCCTACTTTGAATGCTTCCTTGAATGCGTCTTGGAATGGATCCTTCCGCGGCGGAATTTCCCCAACAGCAGATATGTATGCCACTTACAATCCTGCCTTGAGTTCGTCCATCCGATCTCAATCGGAGCGCCATCCTTTATTGCGTTGAATTACTTGGTCACTACCATTTAATTTCGTTGCACTTATTCAAGTGCCATGAGTTGTGACGAGATTGTCTTGAATGCTTCTGTAGTATTGGATGCTATAGACACTGATAGTCTTGTAAAATATAAAATCTACCGTCAATTTTTCATTCCTTCGGCCATTATTGAGTCCCGAACGAGTCCCACAAATCCGTCAAAATTCCACAGAAAACGCGTCTGACGTTTGAGAGTTGTGAATACTGATTTTGATGATTGTTGTTGTCACCAAAGACGTCAATCGGTTTCGAGACCATTGACAAGAAGAAGCATCGCATTCGACAAACAAATTAAGTCCATTTTACGATTTCTCTTATATTCGGCCTACTATCGAACTTTCAGTAACAATGAAGTCCTTCGGAATCTTTCTCTGCCTCGTTTTGTGCTTGATTGGATGTGTCAGCGCCTTTTCCCCACAGCCGGCCATTTCGAGCATCTCTACCACTGCCGTCAGGAAAACTGCCTTGCACATGGCGCCAAAAGACCCTTCTAGAAGTGGTACAAAGACGGATCGCATGGAAAAATTGGCAGAAATGGAGCGCATGGGTACGGCTGGCGGGGACAACGGCGTTTTCATTCAAGCAGCGGGTGCATTTGCGGCATTGATTGTCCTTGCGATTGCTGCTGCGGCCTCCAGCGGTCTGTTGACACAGTATTAAAGCAGATAAGCAATCAATACATTCACAATAGATTTCAACACTAAGTAAAGAATACTCTTGCAATTCACATTCTACTATATAGTCTTATCTGTATTGGTTTTATTAGATGTTATTTCCTACTATTCAGGAAAAAATATAGCGACGACGAGAAATAAATATCCGTGCACATCCAATCTTTGAAAAGCACCTTATCGTTCCTCATCAATAGCTTCAAGAGCCGCTCGGAACTTGGTATTGGCC
>JACLAC010018116.1_pt1 | contig 24543 bp, 20 predicted proteins | sample 8027881 | NCBI WGS metagenome assembly JACLAC01 (sample SAMN15725517, study PRJNA655200) | protist metagenome | isolation source: fluorescence activated cell sorting (FACS) single amplified genomes of... | place: Spain: Blaines Bay Microbial Observatory, Mediterranean Sea | collected 2016-01-19 | reverse complement strand
TTACTCTATAAGATAGAATGTTAATACGATTCCATTTGGTGCAGTTTGAAAACGTCTTGTATGTTTCGCTCAATAACTTAACTTTTGGCCACTTCAGATTGAATTGTTAATCCTTGTGTCGGCAAACGCTAGAAATTGAAAGTCTGCCCTTAAATCGAACCTTTAACGGTTTGTTGTTTTGGAGAAATCAGAATAAATGCGACTGTCAACTACTGATTCTAATCACTCTGATCTTAATTGCCAACAGCTTAAACTCATAACCCTTCAACTCTGGCAAGATCAACAGGCAAAACTTGGTAACCCCCTCCCCTCCAACGCTAATCTTTATCAAATCATGCGACAGGACCATCCTTTCAGTTGATGCTTTTGTTTCTCAGGTTTGTCAATTAAGCCCCCATATGACCCCTATTCAAGCTCTTCAGCTACTTCAAGGGGATGCCCAAAACTGGTGCGAATGGCCGCCTCGTTGGACGTCCTGGCTGGTTTGAAGGAAGGTAATGGAGAATAATACTAATTCCGTAGACCAAGTTAGGGGCTTCAGCTACAATACTAGGTTGTAAACACGATATAGAAAAAATATTGATTTAAGGATAAAGATGAACTCAGTTCGATTTGGTATCCTCGGGGCTGGGCGCGGTGCGGATTTAGCTCAGGCCATACATCATGCGCCAACTGCCGAACTCGTCGCAATTTGTGACCAAGATATGGAGCGGTTAGTTAACGCAACTGATAAGTTTCCGACTTTGAAAACTTATAACTCATGGGCATCAATGTTGGATAGTGATATTGACGCTGTGATTGTTGCATCGCCGATGCCACTTCATGTCCAACATAGTATAGACGCACTGAAAGCTGGGAAACATGTACTTTCTGAGGTCACTGCCGCGACGAGTATTGAGCAATGTTGGCAACTACTTGAAGCAGTTTTATCATCCAACCACAAATACATGCTGGCTTCTAACTATTGTTACATGCGGTCATGGAGCATTGTCATGGGATTAGTTAAGGCTGGTAAATTTGGCCAACTTTACTATGGTGAAGCTGACCAAATCCAAGACTTCAAAGCAGGATTTCTTCATCCTAAACAAGGATACAATTGGCGAACAGAAGAGCTCGCACTTCGGCGTGGTCATCATTACATTACCCATGACCTAGGACCATTATACCAAGCTTTCGGCGAACGCATTACACAAGTAGTTTGCCTAGGGTCTGGTCAACATCATTTATCATGGGCACAAGCAGATGATACCTGTATCGTTCTATGTCATACAGAACAGGGAAAACTGATTCGTATTCGTCTCGACTTCTTTTCTAGTCGTCCAACGAACTTTGTTTACTATGGGCTTCAAGGTACCGATGCTTGTTACGAAGCACCCAGAGGAGTACAAGATCAGCATAAAATTTACATTGATGGTCAAACTCCCCAAGGAACATGGCAAGATCTTTGGGATTTTAAGGATTATCTTCCTGATACATGGAAGAAAGTACCAAAGGAATCAGTAGATGATAGCTACAATGGAGGTACATCATTGATGATCGAAGATTTTTCGCGCTGTATTATTGAAGATCGCCGACCACCAATAGATATCGTTGATGCTCTAAATATGACTGCTCCCGGCTTGGTTTCAGAAATTTCGCGTGAGCGGGGGGGAGTTCCGGTAGATGTTCCTGATTTCTCAAAGAGTACCTGAAGTGATAACTTTTGATTTTTTTAACCTAATTGATGAATATCATTCCTGACAGGCATGATCATATTTTAGAATTCATAGTCTTTTAAAACAATAATAGAGATTTATATAACTCCTAATAACATAGTAGGAGTTCGAATCCGTCAAACTATAAATAAAATAATTACAGTTAGGCTTTCACTGGAAACGTTTCTAGTGAGGTTGGAACCTTGTTCGACACGCAATATTGGATATCTGTATTCTACTTCGAATTAGTTAACCTCTGCTAATTTTAGCTAAGGTTGAAATACTAAATTAATTGAGTATTTCGTGGAAAAAAGTTTCCAAAAAAGGGCCAAATTCAATATTTGGCAGGACTATCAATAACTCAGAAGAAAAAGAAAATAGTATAGGTGACGCCCCTTCTTCAATAGGTGAGGTTATCACGCAACTTACAAGTTTCTATAAAACAGCTATAAAATTGTTTGCCATATATCTTGGGGGGTATTTCTTATAATTTCAATCCTAGATAAGGTCCTAGACTTTGACGGACATGAAAGTTTCACATTAAATGGCATAGAGTACGAAACACCCTGAAAAAATTCCCCTTTCAGAGGAGTTTGAATCGTATGAGAAAATGCCAGAAGAGCATTTTGATGTAAATAATGTCTCTTTCTATGGAAGGAATAAGGACTGGATTCCCATTATAATTGTTTTATTGGGTTTTAGTTTAATGGTAAGGGAGTTTTATCCGGGTAACATAGATAAAATGGGTACATCTGACAACGACGACCACTCAACCTAATTCTCCATCTTTTGGTTTTGTCTTACTTTCGAGTTTTGGAAACTTAGCTTCCATAAATACTGTGAGACATGACTAGTTTGGTAAACAGGTCGATTCAAGTCGAAAGAAAATCTTCAGCTACTACTGACTCGGCAAGATTGAAGCCTTCACACCAATCTTGATAAATCTCCACCAGTTCACCCCAGCTAGAACCTTCAGTCTCAAAATAATACAGTAAGTGGGGGTAGTGATCTTCTACCAGAGACTTAGTATCAACCGAAAGACTCAAAGGCTGATTATAATCACCAGGTCGTAACTCAAAAGCTTCAATTATCTAAATCAGATTAGACAGAAGAGTTCTGTGACCGATCAAGATCAGCTTCTCTTCTAGAAGGAATATCCTAATCAAGTCTAAAGTCGAATTGATTATTGGTTTTTACTATAAATTATTGAATCAATTTCCTTATCTTCTTTGGTGTGATTTAGAGTTAAGAAATTTCCATCAATTTTCCAATACCCTTCTTCTGGTTTAGTTCTAGATACACCCAATATTCTCTCTGCCATTGAATCAGGAATTATTTTATAATCAGTCTCAGTAACATCAACGTACACACTGAGGACACACCGTGAAAACAACTCCTGACCTCTTGATATCCGATTACATCAGGCAATACATCAAAAAGGTATACACCTCGTATACACCAAGTGCGCATCATGAAATCAATGCGGCTAACATTGAAATTCCCCCCCGAATACCAAGAGATCGTAAGGAAAAGAACAAAGGAAGAAAACCTTTCAATATCCGACTATATCAGACAATGTACTGAGATCGTACACACCAAAAATCGGCCTTTTGATGGAGCAATTTTCAATCAAAGACGAGCAAATCAAAAACCTACAATCGTCACCGAGCCAGTCACAACAGCCACAAGCCATTACTGAGAAAGAATAAGAGACTGAGTCCCGAGAATTAATCGAAATGAATGTTACGAATCTATGGTTAGTAGATCACAAAAAGATTAGCTCCAACTATGATAGAACTGGGTGTAGACTTTAGAATAAATCCCACACAGAAAAATAAATGGAAAAGTCCAATAAGTAAATTGGTTATGCGCGAGCAGAAAAATTATTGTTCGATATTCATGACTATCATATGGATATTATGGATGTAGCAATAGTAGCAAAAGAAGCTAATGTTGAACCGTTAGCTCTCAATCACTTTACTCTCAAAACAAGGTCAAAATGCCAGGCTAATCGGCTGTTCCGTAATCCTATTGAGTATTCGGGTGCCCTTTTCGTAGGTGAAGATGGAATGAAAATTATGATTCCTCTTTAGCCTAATTAAATTACTAGTCATAGTGATAAGTCGAACAAACGACTAAAGCAATCCGCGATACCAATTGGGGTGCCTAATCTCACTTCAGATTTCACTCCAGAAGAGACGAGGACAGATTATCCGAAAAGAAATTGGGGTTGAACCGTACTGATGTTTGAGTTGGTAATTGTACCCGATAGTTGGTACCAAACTTGTTTACCGGTAAATAGTAATCGGTACTGATGAAGTGTGCACCAGAATCTAGCGCTGCGTCGAACCGAGTTGTGTCACCCGTACGAGCCTCTTTCGTATCCACATCGGCCCTCGTTCGAACCAGATATCCTTTTAGGACTAAATCTTGAATATACAGACGGTTTTTAACGGGATCGTTGATCACCCGAAACGCTGCTGCCGGTTGTCCCTCTTTCACGTTGACAAACAGAATTCTATCTTGTAGAGAAGGATGGCCATCTTTGTAGATATCGATTTTGTCCTGGCCAGCATCCAGTGCGAAGAAAATTTTCCCACGGGATTCTTTTAGTGTTGGCCACTGGTCAGTAGTAATTGCGCTTTCTAGTGTCTCATAATCTCCCCGCACACGATCAGGTACAATTAAATCTGATATTTCAAAAATACCCAGAATTTCTTGGTCTAGACGGTCGAACGCTTGCTCGTCAAAAGGTATTGGTTGTACAAAATTTGGCTGATCGATAACACTCTCTTTAGTATTGATCATAATCAAGATCGGCATATGCCCGGGGTGCACTTCAGACCATTGGCGAACTTCCTTTAGTGCATCCTTAAACGTCAAACAGTTACTTCGAAAATCTATATCTTGCGCATGTAGTACTTTGAAGCCAGGTTTTTCCATCTGGCCCTCCGCATCATAAGTAGGGCCAGGAGGTAAGTCCATCTTTTTGACCGCCGTAATTCCGTATGGATTCGCGTATTTTCCACCCTCAGGATCATAAAATAGATCTAACTCTAGTTGGCGTAATCCTAAATCTAGTTGCTCTGTGAGGGTAACATGCTCGTAATCTAGCGAATCCGCTGTATCCGGTTCTATCTGTCTGAGGATTTGCATTAATGACGGGTCGATGGCCTCCTTGAAGCTATTATGGCTCCCAATGGTCTGAATCTGATTCATCCGCAAATGCTGATCCAACCAGGAAGCGGCGCGGTTGGATACTATCTTATCTTCCGATCGAAGTTCGCACTCACGATTGCTGAGAAAGCCAATCGCTAAATCTGGGAAATCAGTAAAAATTCCATCGACATCTGCATCAAGAAAAAATATTCGTAACAGATGATCAAAGTCGATTATTTGCTGTGGTAGCCTATCAGCTTTTAGGGTGTAAGAATGAACCTCTAAGTTTAATTTGTGGGCATCTTGGACTAACAACGATAGAATTGGCCTCCCATCCTTTTGAACTTCTTTAACAATTTCTTGCATTGACAGACCGATCCCGTCAGCGTAACTAGCAACTAGTTTTAAGCCTGACGGTAATACCATCTGTTCATAATCGATCATTGAATTTGGCCGGTTGGAGTCAATTAACTGTACCAATTTAAGGTCTGTTTTCAAAACTTCACGTAACCGTCTAGTTTCAAATGGATCAAAACACTGTACGTATACTAGATCGTCTCGCTTAGCATACCCATAATCATTTAGTGTCTTGAGAACTACTTGACTAACATCTTTTCCATGCTGTTGGTGCCATGCCGGCTTTTTAATCTCTACATAGAGGCCAACTGATTTACCGGTACTATGGTTCAACCCCTGAATCAACTCAATTTCTTCGCTCAATGTTGGGATTTGAAAAGCTGATTGGTGAGGTGGGAATCGTGCAGGATAAATAGCAGTATTCTTTTCGGCATCGACTCGCTCGGTAACTTTCAACTGCTTAATTTCCGCTAGATCGAAGTCGATGGCATAATATTTCCCATCTGTTCTAGCCCGCCTTGGAAAAACATCAGCAACATTTGTAACTGCTTGAAGAGAAATATCGTGTAGAACAATTGGTTGGTCATCTTTGGATAAAACAATATCTTGTTCGATGTAGTGAGCGCCCATACCATGAGCCAGCGCTATAGACACTAGTGTATGCTCTGGTAGATAACCAGAGGCGCCTCGGTGAGCGATAACAATCTTTGAAGGTTGGCCAATCGATACCGAGGTGTAAATTAGTAATAGTAGAAAAACAGGATAGAAACTGATATATCTAGTTGAACGGATCAATTCTTGATCACTCATTCTATACACCTCAACGATATTTGCACCAAATTGACACAAGATAGATTTTATAAGTTAATGGTAAATTCATCTTGCCCTCATCCTATCAAGCGGTGAAGGCTATAAATAGTTTCGGTCGTTGACTATGTGTGGTAAAGTCGGAAGAAATTCACTTGCGTTTTTGACAAGAAGCAAGCTCCACGTCTTCGATTTAAGTCTAGTGCTTTTTCCCATTAAGGGGCAGAAAGTCAAAGGTTTTGGCACAAACCAAATTGAAGAAGACATCAGAGATAGAGTAGGAACCATCCAAAACGCCCAACGGGCCCGTTCTTTCCACTAGTTTGGGGGATGATTTTAATACATTCTTGGAACAGTTGCAGATCTTGAATGGGAGTGACATGAAGGCTGCTGGTAGGCTTAAGAGACGAAAGCATCAATGCTAAGCGGATCGCTGTTACACGTAAGACGATAGAGATGAAGAGTAGTGGAAAAGAGATTATTTAACTGTTGATGTTTACCTCACCAAGGTAGTGAAATCTTTATTGTTTGAATTGATGGTATTTTAGGTCTGAATTACTATGAAGATAAAGAATCAGAAACAATCTATAATGTTCATCTCTTGTTAATAGATCATTTTCGTATGTTAAATACGAAAGATTTAGTTTAGCCTGGGGCAAAGTCATAGATCGGTTGTTGAATCACTACGCTTAATACACTCCAAAAAGCACCAACAACATACTCGCCTAGCATTATGCCAAACATCAATACCATTGCTTTTCGGTAAGTTCCAGCACCACCAAACTGCAACGTCACCCATTTTAGAAATGTCGCAATCACCAGACATGACCAAAAATACCCGACCCCGTTAGTCATCGAAATAGCATAGCCTGCTGGGTGTAATGGGAACCACATGAAACGAGAACGCATAACCATCAGAAAAAAAGTAAATCCCATTCCGCCAGCCATAGCAGTAATTGCTGGAACATCTGGCTCTTTTGGAAAAGTTAGCAGGCCTGCTAACCAGTTAAATTGCCCAATATGCCCGATTGATGGGCCCATACCTCCACCTCCAGCACCAGTTACTGCGCCACCCAATCGGTAAAGTTCTGATAGTGTAGCCCAAAAAGTAACTAATGAACCCCATACCACAGCTAATAACATAGCGAAAACCAATTTCTTTGTGTTCATGCTGGCACGCTCAGCCATTTTGAGAGCTTCTAGCTGATGTGGCATAATATGTTCTCGATAACCACGTCCAGACATCCACCAGTTCAAGGTTATAAAACCAAGATTACGACCTCCTAAAGGTCGAGTACCCAAAATATTGATCAAAAACTGCTGACCATTGCACATTCCCGCCATTTCATGGGCAGGTGGTCCAATTTCTGCCCTCACTCGAGTAATTCCAACTGAAAGTGCATAGAAAAATAGAAAATAGGGAATAATAATCCAGAGAGTCATACCTGCTTTTAAACAAAACCAAAGAATATATAATCCAGCACAAATAATCAACAATAGAGCTGAACGATAATTAATAGGTTCTTTACTTTCGTCAATACCACTATCCTGACCCCAGATAGTCCGCCAGACGTTGGCTAAATGACGACGAGTAACCATAACAGCCATTACAAATATGGCTAACCAACCACCGATTGACTGCTCAGATAAATAAGGAAATGGACCCGGTATGCCCACAGCACTGCCAATTACTCTCTGTATTTTACTGAAAATATAAAAGAACCAAAGAGAAAAAGACATATCTAAAGGTAAGAAGAACCCCAGTGCGATAACGAATGGATAGAGTGGAACTGGAATTCCACCCATAGCATTCCATGGACGATCGGTAAAAAATTTCCCCCAGTCTCGGGCATTATGACGAACTGAAAAATCAGGTAAAGATGGGAAAAAATAAGCCAATCCATGCCAGACATTAATGAGTGCGGCAATAATAAAACCATACCATAGAAGTTGATTACGGAAAAAGCTAGCAGCTCCACCTTGTTCGGTAATAGCCATTGGCAACTGAATAATAGGGTATGCTAATTTCTCATGTTCAGTCCATTGCTTGCGAACGATCACGTTCAAGCTAATCATAATGGCGCTGACAGCAACTATGAAGGTTGTCCACCAGAGAGTTGGTTTGATCCAAGCACCCATTATCTGTTGATTGTAGAACGGTGTTTCTCCCTCGTAAATTCCTCTGAGGATTTCGCGGTCAGTTACTACTAAAAATTTGGGAATGTGTGTTTGGATTAAGTCCGCCCAATCGTTTTCCGGTGTCGCAAACCAGAAAGCATGTGGCAAAGCTGGAATTGTTAATGCTAGAGTGTCGTGTCCTGCCAGACCACTGGCAATCGATAGCATTACATAAATTGTGATGAACTCAGCTTGAGATAAAGCTGACTTGGGAGAAATCTGCTTTATACCTAGGTTGATTAAAATGAGAAAAAAAAGATTGAGAACGACGTTCCAAAAGAGAGAAATTGTTGTTGGGTGGCCACTATGCCAAATACATTCGGTCTCAACAACCCAGAATACATTCGGAGGAATCAGCAAGAAGGCAATAAAGATCGAACGCCAAGTTACAGTCGTCCCAGCATGACTTGAGTCTGAATAGGAAGTTGACCTTTGAGCTGACTCGTTTTTTACCATAAGAAAATTATTTTAATCTACAACTCTAACTAAATCTCCACTTTTCAAAGAAAATTGACCGGCGACAATGACACGCTCACCATCAGCGATACCATCTACTTCGACGGTATCTCCCTGACTTAAACCCAGTTTTACTTGGCGACGCTGACCCATGTTATTTTCATCAACGACAAAGACGGAAGATTGTTCTTTTTGACTTCCAATCAGCGCTGAACGCGGAATTAATACAACATTTTCTCGTATCTCGACCGGGATATTCACCTTAGCAAACATGCCAGGCTTAAGTTGGCCTATCGGGTTGTCGACTTTGATCTCTACACTAGCTGACCGGCTGACTAAATCAAGTGTTGGGCTAATTCGGGTAATTTCTCCAAAAATATCTGTATTAGAAACATCAACATTAATTGTGACCTCACGACCTAGTGATATTTTTGCTAGATCAGATTCAATCACATTGATGATAACCTTCAGCTGTTCCACTTGAACAATTTCAAATAATGCAACATTTGGTACGGCCATACTACCTAAATCAAAATTGCGAGCAGAAATTACCCCTGTAATCGTAGCCTCGATTGATGAATCACTGAGCTGTTTATTAACTAGATTTAAAGCTGTTTGAGTTTGTATCATCCGTGTTTCAGCTGCTAGGATTTCTACCTCCCAACTCTTAGCTTCTAAAGATGACTGGGCCGTCCGAAGTCCAGCTTCTGCGGCTTCAACCTGTGACTTTGACAAAGCAATATCTTTTTCCCATGATCTAGTCTGACTAGATACTTGAGCCAAACTCAGTGCAGCCTTGGCTTGCTCCACTTGGGCTTCCATTGATCTAATATCTTCTACTTGAGCTCCTTTCTCAATTAGCTTTTGCTGTTCAAGGGACATCTGGTATTGTGCCTTAGAAATATCAAGTTGGGTCTGTGCACTCTCGAAAGATTGAAGACTAATAGCACCATCTTCGAATAATTGTTGCAGTCGTTCAAAATTACTTTTTGCGTTTGATAAACTCGCTTTAGCTTGGTCAACAGCCGCTTGGGCTTGTTGACGGTCTTCAGCTCGAGCGCCACGCTTGATCTTTTCCAAGTTCGCTTGAAGTGAAGCCAAACCAGCTTCAGCCTGTTGGATTTGAGATTTTGCTCTAGTTTCAGATAAATCTTTTACCTGTTGTAATGATGTATCAGCAGCAGAAAAACTAGCTTGTGCTTGTGCAACTTGGCCTTCGACCTGGATACGTGCCAATTTTTGAACTTGGTTATACGCAGCCTCAGCAGACCGATAAGTAGCCTGCGCTTGACGCTTATTAAGCAATAATTCTTCGTGCTCGATTACTGCTAAAAGGTCACCTTTATTGACTAGTTGACCAACTTCTACTGGCATTTCCACAATCTGTCCCACCATTTTAGAGAATATGGAAACTTTTGCATTAGGCATAATCGTCCCTGACAGGTTTAGCTCCGAGCGGATTTCATCAGTTTTAGCAACTGCTACTTCTACGGGTTTTCTAGTTTTTGCTAAATCTTGGGTACCCAATTGTTCAGATTTTTGTTCTGTGATCCGTTCACTCTGTTTCGATGGTTGACAAGCAGCCATTCCTAAAAATAATATTGCTCCCAGTAAGAAAACCAAAAAGGTCAAGAATGAAGGGAAACGTTTTATGAACATCATTTATCTTTTTTTTTCTTTTAGTGTTGAAAGTGATTGCCCTATTGCTTTTTCTAGACGAACTAATGCTACTGAATAATCATGTTGGGCCTGAAGCCGGTTTACTTCGCTTTGTGTCAGTGCTAACTGGGCATCGGTTAATTCAACACTGGTAATCAGACCATTTTTGTATTGCAGATCAGCCAACCGGAGACCTTCTTTAGCTTGTTCGACTGTTTCTTTCTGTACATCCATCAGCGATTGGGCTTCCAAAATTTGTAGGTAAGCAGCTCTTACCTCTTGTTGGATTCCGTCTTCTAACTGTGAATGTTGAACAGCCAACTGGGAGACCGCTGATTTTGCTTCTTGTACACGGTAATAAGTCATTAAACCATCAAAAATCGGAAAACTAAGAGCGAGGCCGACATTCCATACCTTGTTCATCTCGGTTAGTTTTTCGTTGTCATCTACCCTGTAGTCAGCTAAAAAAGACAAACTGGGTCGAGTGGTGGCTTGTGTAACTTTGACCATTTCCTGAGCAGCTTGTTTCAGTTGTCCTATCTGCTGTAAATCTGATCGATTCATAATTGACCACTCAATTAAGTCATCAAGAAGCCAGTCGATCTTTTCATACCGGAAATCTCCGCTAACTTGTATATCCTGATCAAAATCCAAGTTTAGCACATTCTTAAAGGCATCCTTGGCTAAATTGACCGCGTTTTTCGAGCGAATGTAGGTCGATTTAGCATTAGCCACTTGCACTTTAGCACGAATAACATCAAAGTTAGTTGAGGCACCAGATGAAAGAAGATCTTGAGCAATCTCGAGTTGTCGATTAGAAAACTCCACAGTTTGCTTTGAAACTTTTACAAACTCCATACTCAGCAAAAGACGGTAAAATGCAGTTGCCACGTCTAAATTGAGTTGATTGTAAGCTTCTGCTAATTCTGACTTACTGGCTGACAGTGTCGCCTTTGCACTACGATAAGTGTAGTAATAACGTCCCCAAGAAAACAATGGTTGTACCAAAGACAACCCACCTTGAAAAGTATGATGTGCACCGAACTCCATTTCTGTGATGCTGCTCCCTCCTTCTAAATCTTCAGATGGAATCGGAGGTTGTAGTCCACTGGTTTGCCCATCTACCTTTTGCAAATCCAACGGTTGCATTGGTGTTTGAAAATTAGGAAACGGTGAATTGCCCCCAAAGTCGATAATAGATTTGGGTAAATCCTTAGCATATGTGTAATTTGAATTTAGGCTTACTTGTGGTAATCCAACCGGACGGGCCACTCGGAGCTGCTTTTTTCGCAAGTCCAGTTTGTCAATCAAGCTCTGAATCTTCAGATTATGCTTGTGTGCATAATCAACACTATCGATCAAAGTAAAAACAAGTGGCTCTTTTTTTCCTTGACCGGTTGCTAATGAAATAACATAGGAAAAAAGACAGTGGCAAACCAAGAAAGTTAATAGATAACAAAAAAATCTGGGCTCTTTCTTAATCATTTACGAGGTGAAAGTATCCAGTAGGAAGAAAAAAACAGAGAGCCGTGTGCTATTGATTACAGCACTCATATCCAAGCAATCGGCTATATCAATTATCAATCAAACAATCCCATTAATAACGAAGGATTATTCCAGATTCACCAACAGCCCAAACATTACCAGATTTAGAAAGCGTAATATCAGCGAGATTATTATTAGTAGGGCTTTCTTGTTGCAACCAGGTTACACCGCCGTCCTGAGTATGCAGGATTGTTCCATCATCACCCGAGATCCAACCGATTTTTGAGTCAGAAAAGACAACACCATTGAGTGTCGATTTCACCGGAGCAATTTGTCTTGACCAACTACTTCCACCATCAGCGGTGTGATAAATAGCCCCATCTGATCCAGCGATCCACCCGGTATTGACATCGATCGCGAAAACGGCCCGCAACTCTTCGGGCCCTGAGTATTGTGCGAACCAAGTCTTACCTGCATCTATTGTCTTTGCTACAGCACCTCCGGCGCCGACAACCCATCCCGTTGTTTCACTTACAAAATGTACTCCAAACAGGTTACTGAAGTCTATCTGAGGATTGTTGGTCGATTGACCATACCAATTTTCGCCCCCATCCGTAGTAACTGCAATTTTACCCATTTCACCGACCCCCCAACCGTGAGTGGAAGTGGGGAAATGCAAATTGTAGAAGCCCAAAGCACTTTTCCAACTGGTCATTGGATCATCAAATACGATCCGCGTAGCAGTTCCATGCCCTTCATCTCTAGGATCATTAACCATATGCCACTTAGAACCCGCACTTTTTGTTTCCAGCAAAGTAGCATTGCTACCAACAATGTAACCCTTTTGTTCAGAGGTAAATCCAACACCGAACAATTCGAAAGCATTACCACTAATTTGATCTTTCCAAGTTTGTCCCCCATCAGAACTGTGCATAACAGCACCGGCCAAACCGATCGCCCAGCCTTGATTTTCGTAGAAAGAAACTCGGGTCAAATCGCTATTACTCGACACGACTTCCCAGTTTTTACCACCATCGGTCGTATGCAAAACAGTACTGAAATCGCCAACGATCCAAGCCTCTTTCGGACTTACTAAGTGTACCGAATTTAGTTTTTTCTGTACTGGGCGCTCTACCTGAGGTCTAGTAGTCCAAGTTTTACCACCATCAACAGTCGCTAATATAACACCAAACTCAGCTGCACCATAACCGTGTTTTTCATCCGCAAAGTGTATACCCCAAATTGGCTCTGGCATACCATTTGTATTTGGCACCTTACTTTCCTGACTTTCCCAAGTTTTTCCACCGTCGGCGGTATGTATAAGAGCTCCGTTACCCCCCGAAGCCCAGCCAACTTGATCAGTCAACATAAACAATGCGTCTAAAGTTGATGCTGTTCCACTTTTCTGTGACTTCCAGGTTTGCCCTGCATCAACAGTGCCCAGAACCGTTCCTCCACCACCAACAGCCCAACCCACGGTCGGACTTTTGAAAGATATACCCATAATTACGTTGTTGGTTTTTGTATCTTGAGCCTTCCAACTTCGACCACCGTCACTAGTATGAGTGACATAACCACCATCACCACCAGCCCATCCATTGTTTTCATCGGCGAAGGTAATAGCACCTAGAACGGTATTAGTACTGGTGTTCAACTTATCCCAAGTTTTTCCTCCGTCCATTGTTTTTAGAACCGTTCCATTATCACCACAAACCCATCCCATTGTTGAAGATATAAAACGAATTTTATTCAGCTCTATCTTATCAAAAGAAGATGGAAATGGTACGGTTGGCTGACGTTCCCAATTTTTCCCGCCGTCTTTGGTATGAAGAATAGTAGAGTGTGAACCAACAATCCAACCTACTTGATTCGAATTATCCAAAAAGAACACGTCATTGAACTTGGCTTGCCATTTGGCACTTTTTACCACTTCCCACTGTTGGGCAGATAAACATACCACACCTAAAATCAACACTAGTACCAATACGGTAATACTTTTGAGATTTTTTAACACCAGATATTTCCTGTTAGTCTATTTATTCTAAAAACGGCACTCCAAGCGAAGGCCAAACTCGGCGAATTATACTATTCAAATCAATAGCCGTCAAGCGAGTTAGCTAACCACTTGTGCTTGTCCTTTTTCTACCGGAGGTAATTCCGGATAATTACCTTTTGCATTCTTCAACGCAGTCAAACCCTCTACAAGTATCCAAAATTGCAAGAATTGAATTCCAAGGCCAAAGCAGACTAGCAAGTACTTTTGACTAATCCACCAACCTGTTTCGGGATTAAATATATTATGCATCATAGCCCAAGTTGGCATTATTATCATAGCCAACATTGGCAAAGCTACAAACCAAAATGGTTTATTGCGGCGAATCAAGTAAAAGAGGATCACCATGAAAGCTAAACCTGCCAGTAGTTGATTAGTTGCTCCGAATAAAGGCCATAGAATCATCCCACCACTACCAGGTCCACTAGGACCTGGTAGTAAAGCGACTGCTCCACCTAAAATCAACGCTATTGCGGTGGATACATAACGATTGGTAACCAAAGATAAACTAAGAGTCTGACCAAGTTCTTGAATAACATAGCGCTGAAGTCTAGTCGCTGAGTCTAAAGTGGTAGCGGCAAAACTCGCTACTAATACTGCCATTATCGTAATGCCCATTTTCAGAGGAATACCAATGACAGATAGAAAATTTCCACCTCCATCAATAAAAGCACTCACCTTTTTACCCAAGCTGTGGTTCTTCCATCCCCCGACTAGCTTCCCATCTATCTGACTGATCTCTGCCGAATACCGAGACTCCCAAGCTAATCGGCCTGATATCTGTTTGCCAGTCGATTGGTCTACTACGGGAGTAAAAGCATAACTAGCACCAGTGCCACTTTTTTCGAACAATCCCATACCAATTCCAGCGCAACACGCTAAAATTACAACCACAGCCAATCCACCTTCCAGAAGCATGGCACCATATCCAACGTACTGAGCATCTGCTTCACTTTCGATTTGTTTACTAGATGTACCTGAACTAACTAAACAATGAAAGCCGCTGATAGCGCCACAAGCGATAGTAATAAACAAAAACGGCATAATTGGTGGGGCATCAATCGGAATTTTATTTGCGACTGCAGGCGCCGACGCAAACAAATCAGCTTTGCCTGTTACACCTGCTATAACCAATCCTATAATGAGTAACCCTAGAGCTACAATTAATTCATGAGAATTAATATAATCCCTAGGTTGCAAAAGAGTCCAAACGGGCAAAACCGATGCGATGAAACAATAAACGAATAGAATCATTGTCCAAACAACTACCACATTGGCTAGTGTTTGCCCTACCAATGGAAGACCAAACAAGCGAGACAAATCAATCGGTAAAATATAAGCCCCAACTGCCATTGAAATGTACATAACCCCTAAAGCTAAGACGGAGGGTATCAGCAAGCTTTTACCTTTTCTGTGAATCCATATACCAATAGAGATAGCCAGTGGAATTTCGATCCAGACCGACAGGACTGATTCTGGGTAGAGCGCAAAAATTAAAGCTATAACTAATCCAAAAATGGCTAAAACAATTGTCAGAGACATAAACAGAACCAATAAAAAGAAAATTTTTGCTCTAGGCGTGATCATACGCCCTGCAATATCACCTACTGTCTGCCCACGATTCCTCATCGAAATCACCAAAGCACCAAAATCATGTACAGCACCAATGAAAATCGAGCCTAGTATCACCCATAAAAGAGCTGGCAACCATCCCCAAAATACAGCAATAGCAGGTCCGACAATTGGCCCAGTACCAGCAATACTAGTGAAATGATGTCCAAAAATAATCTCACGTTTGGTCGGAACATAATCAATATCGTCTCTCATTTCTTGGCTTGGAACCACAGCTTCTGAATCCAAGCCAAAAATTTTACTTGCTAACCATCTGCCATAGGTATGATAAGCGACAATGAAACCAACAAAGCTGGCAACTGCAATTAGTAACGTATTCATTTTTTTCCCTGCTCCTGAAATACTGTTTTAAAAAATCTCGCATAGAAACCAGCTTAATGCTAAAATAGCAGTAACAGATCATTGTTTCAATGCAAAAAACCTGACTTAAAAATGGGAACCAGGCTCAATTCTCTAGGAGGAAAAGATGAAACTACCAATCGCGGCCTATGTAGTGATGGCTGCATTGATAGCACTTATTGTTTTGGCAGGTCTCTTCTACAAGATGCCCGAATCAGGCCCGTTTGCTGGGTTTGGCATGCCAGATAGTGCTTCCGCATCGAAAGGCTTATCCGACCCCGGCAAACGTCGCTGACGCATAACAAAAAATAAAACAAGAAGTTCGCTTCAGCCGATGTAATCGAAAAGCGAACTTCTTTTGTGTCTAAACTTCGTCTAGTTGATCAGCTGCCACATCTTCTAACGCATCCTCTTCTACTTTCTCATCGCCAAAATTGAGAGCAGATCTAATTTCTTTGTCAATGGAAATTCGTACTTCATTGTTCTCAAGCAGAAAATTCTTAGCGTTTTCTTTACCTTGGCCGAGTCGCTGCTCACCATAGTAAAACCAGGCTCCACTTTTTCTTACGATTTCTTTATTGACTCCCACATCAATTAAATCACCGACTTTAGAAATACCTTTACCAAAGTCAATATCAAACTCGACCTGAGTAAAGGGTGGAGCCACTTTGTTTTTGACTACCTTAACTCGTACCCGATTTCCGGTAGTTTCTCCACCATCTTTTAGAGCTTCAGCTCGCCGAACTTCTAATCTAACAGAAGCATGAAATTTAAGAGCTAATCCACCAGGTGTTGTTTCTGGATTTCCAAACATAACTCCTATCTTTTGTCTAATTTGGTTGGTAAAAATAACGGTCGTGTTCGATCGGTTAGTTACTCCACTTAGCTTGCGCAAAGCCTTTGACATTAATCGTGGTAACACACCAACATGGGCATCTCCCATCTCACCCTCAATCTCAACTGAAGGAGCTAGCGCTGCCACGGAGTCAACAACCACGACATCAATAGCCCCACTACGAATTAAGGTTTCCGCAATTTCTAATGCCTGCTCTGCAGTATCTGGTTGTGAGATTAGGACGCTATCCATATCAACACCGATGTTTCGAGCATAAAGGGGATCAATAGCATGTTCAACATCAATAAAAGCCGCAACCCCCCCCATTTTCTGGGCTTCAGCTACTACATGAAGCGTAAGAGTTGTTTTCCCACTTCCTTCGTGGCCGTAAATCTCAACTATTCGGCCCCTAGGTACACCGCCAACACCTAGAGCAATATCGAGACCAATTGAGCCAGTCGGGATAACTTCAACAGGAACGATATCATCACTATTAAAGCGCATAATCGAGCCTTTTCCGTGTTGTTTCTCGATTTGAGCTATTGCCAAGTCAATAATTCGGCTTTTTTCGGAATCACTCATTTATATATTTCTCCTTAATAATTTAATTAAGCAATTTAAACTGAAGCGAACGAAAATAACGATAAGCGATCATATACAGCACCGGAAGATAACAGCTGACTCTGCATTAGTGATATATGGTTGACTGCTATCGATAGATTTTTTGGAAGTTGATAGTGTGCAAGTTTTTGTAGATTAACTGGGGTATGAACTCTGGCCAAAGTTATATGAGGTACAAACTGTCTCTTTTCTGGTAGATAGCCAATAACTTCTAAAGCTTTGTTTATTCGAAGCGACAGGTCCGAGACTTCTTTACCGTTTTTTATACTAGCCCAGATGACTTTAGGCCGAAAAAAGTTAGGGAAAGCACCTAAATCCCCAACCCTGAGAATAAAAGGGCTTTGTTGATTAGAAATTTCTATTAGTTGTTTTTCGATTTTAGGTTGGTCCGGTTGGGATACATATCCGACGAACTTAACCGTAAGATGTATGTTTTCTGATTGCACCCAGGATAATTCATTCCGTTGATTTTTCTTTTGAATCGAAGCTAATTGGCACTTAATATCTGTTGGTATTTCAATTGCTACGAAACAACGAATTTTTCCTGATACCACTTAATTTGAACCTAACAAGCCAGACAAAGCCTGTCGATTCGACCACAAAAACTGACCTCCTGATGCAACAGTACAAATCAGAGGAATGCACATCATCAAAAAAACGGAACCGTATGGTCCTTGCAAATGTAAGGCTAGTTGTTCAAGACCTGGTCGTAATTCTCGAAAAGCAAACATTATCAGCACGATAATCACAGCAACCATTTGTGTGTTGGTCTTGAGTTTACCCCATATATTAGAAGGTACGACCTTTCCGTATCGTGCAATAAAAATTGATCTCAGTACAGTTACCATTACTTCTCGAAACAAGATTATCATAACCATCCAAGTCGGAATTAATCCTCCTTGTGGGAATAATGAAAAAACGACTAATGCCCCTCCAACGAGAAATTTATCAGCTAAAGAATCAGCTATCTTTCCAAAATTTGACACATTATACATTCGGGCTAATTTACCGTCTAAAAAATCGGTTATAGCCGCCAAGGAAAACATAATTAAAGCGTTTACATATTGACCATACAAGAACATAAAAATAAAGATCGGTGTCATCAGTAAACGAAGAACAGTTAGCACATTAGCAATGTGTTTTTTTATGAAATCAATCATGTATGTATTTACTTAACTGACAACCATCAACTCAAATTTATTTCTCTTCAGTTAGATCAACAAGTTCCACATTATCTGGCATTTCAAAACTAAACGCTTTAGCTGGTATGCTCTTATTTCGACGAATATTTTTCAATGCCACAATGACACTCATTTTATCCCCTTGTTGATTGGAGGAACGATAACCGAACTGGACTGGAAGCCAGTCTTTTGCACTAATCCATATCTCCAATACTTCACTAACACTTGAGCCATCATCATTCTTGGCGATCAAGTGCGGCTTGGGTTTCAACTCGAGTTGATAAATATCCTTCTTTTGAGCAGCTTCATCTAAAACTAGGTTAATTTGATAATTTTGTTCTGTTCCTTCCAGGGAAATACCTATTCCGGGTATCAGCTCTTTCTGCTTAGGATCCTCAATTTTCATACGGTTAACTTGATTGAGAAAAGGTGTATAAGACCAAGAGAATTTTCCATCTAAAATAATTAACTGGACAATATTATCTGGGTCTTCTTGGCTAACATACTCTTGACGTAACAGATTAGGTTTACTAAAAGATATACGACCGCGAGCTATTCCTTTATTAGTGTTTCGAATAGTAGTTTCTTCAAAATCAGCGGCAAAATTCACAGACTTTTCATAAGCCAATTTGAACCGATCAAAAACTTCTTCGGCAGTATATGCATGAACAAAACTGATGTTCATTTGAACGGAAACGAGTAATAATAGGCATCCAAATTTAGTTTTTATTCGTCTCATAGGTATCATATAGTCGTTCTATTAACTCTTAAAAGTTAATAGAATACTGAGCTCCTTTTAGTTTGTTGTGTAAATTTTACCCTGCGTATCTCTGAGAGGAATTAAACACTTTTCTTTTCTCTCTCAGTGGCGATTTCTATGGAGAGTAACAAACCTCAATTGAGCAACCAATCCAACCATGGAACCAACCCGGTACGATTGTCCACAGGGAGAAACATGAAGCATATTTTTTAACGCCAAACACCTTAGCTAATCAAAGCTCGATAGCATAGCATTGGAGGATAAGTTTGTCAATCAGCAGGTCGGATTAAAAGAAAATTGACACTTAAGCGTCAGTCTGAGTATAGTTGACATTAATTTCATAAGGTAGCAAAGGACAAATGAAATTACGTTTTGTACACAACAGCCTACGATTGCGGTTGCGCAAATCTGAGTTGAAAAAGTTACAAGAAACAAGTCAGATAGACGAGAGTGTGACTTTCGGGCCTGGCCAAACTTTGGTTTATCAACTGCAATCACTTAATACAACTAACCAACCAGAAATTAGCTACACCAATGGTAACATTGTTGTTCAATTACCGAAGCCATTAGTTACCCAATGGGCTAATTCGGATCAAGTTAGCATTGAATATCATCTATCAGTGAATAAAACTGATCAGCTACATCTATTGATAGAGAAGGATTTCCCGTGTCAACACCAGGAAGAAGAAAACTTCGAAGATACCTTCTTTGAACTTTCAGATTTTAGTTATAGTAACGAACAAAAAGCCTAGATTAAATGTATCCGGTTGAACCATCAGGTTTAGTCAAGCTATCACGTTGCCAGTGTTGATAAGATTTTTCTGGGATGGCTTCTTCAATTATATCTATTCCCAAACCAGGTCTGTCACGCATTTCCAAGTAACCACCTTTAGGTAAATAGGGCTCTTCAATCCAAGGATATGCATCAGGCAGATTGTATTCCAGAATCTTGAAATTCGGAGTTGATAAAGCGAAGTGAAGATTAACGGCTGTCGCTAGTGGCCCCATCGGATTGTGTGGCGCAACGGAAACATAGTGGGCTTCACCAATAGCTGCAATTTTTTTCATTTCTAAAAGTCCACCACATACACATACATCGGGCTGAATTATGTCTGCTCCCTTTTGGGTGATCAAATCCAGAAATTCAAAACGAGTATACAAGCATTCGCCAGTTGCCAAAGGAACCTGTATTTGTGATCTTAACTGAGACCAAGCCGGAATATGTTCCGGCCGAATTGGCTCTTCGTAAAAATAAGGATCATAATCGGCTAAAGCATTTGCTAGCTGTAATGCGCGAATTGGCTCGAAAACTTTTGCGTGAGCATCAAAAGCAAATTCCCAATTACTCGGCGTATGCTGACGCAGGTCCGAAAAAAAACTCGCAGCAGTTGCACAGACCATACCCCACCTGTTAGCCAACATATCAACACGATATGGACTGGTTTTAAAAACCGTTACGCCCCAATTTTCGTTCAACCGTCCTGCATGATCAGCAGCTTCTTTACCTGATTTACCTCCTAAATGAAGGTATACTTCTACTCGATCTCGAACTGAACCGCCCAAGAGCATGTAAGTAGGCAAGCCAGCGGCTTTTCCGCTAATATCCCATAATGCATGATCAACAGCTGAAATTACAGCCAATCCTACACCACCAATCGGAAATCGAAACTGCTGATGTAATTTCAACATGAGATATTCAATCCGTCTAGGATCTTCCCCTTTTATTAACTCAAAAATGTAGTTAGCAATGGGCTCTGCTGCTAAATCTGGACCAATCGAATAAGCTTCCCCCCAACCATGAAGACCTTCATTTGTCTCGATTTTTATCAAGGCACGAGACCGGTTATTAATTTGTACCATGAAGGTTTTGATGTTAGTTATTTTCAATCATTCTCCTTCAATTAAATAAATCAATTTTTTCAGTCACTTATCAGATGAGGTCAACTAGTCTTGGTCAGAATCATTTCGATTTCGTAGACTTTTGAAACGTCGAACCCGTTCTTGTCTTGAATCTGGATTATTTTTCTTGCCATCTTGTGAAGTAGATGTTTCTTCAACTTGTTCATTTTCCTGTCCTAGTGCATCCTGAAGAATATTGACGGCGTCTATTTCTGTTCGATCCAGTGTTTTTTGATTGGAGATTATGGCCTCAACTCTACGGTTAAGTTCCAAGTCGACGGAATGAGGGTGAATTGACGAAATAGGACCATTATTTGGCGTTGTCCCTGCAATTACCGATAAATCTTCTACTGGAAACAGCTCTAAGGTTTGGGCGAACGGTTTCACTAATTCATCAAATTTTTCGATTATGTAGGCGTTTAATCCTTGGTCTCCGGCCGATTCCAAAATGTTGATTGTACGTTTAAGTTGGGTTAGCTCCGATTGAGCCTCTCCTCGAATCTTGGCGGCTTCAGCTCTAGATAGCTCAATCGCCTTATCTCTCTCTGCTTGAGCTGGAATTAATATTTCAGCCTCACATTTGGCTCTAACCATCTCAATCCTTTGCTTTTCAGCTTCAATCTGAGCTTCAATTCCAGCCACCTCAGACTCAGCATTCCTTAAGGCCTCCTGTGCACCAACAGCACTACGTTGTTTCTCTCGTGCAATCTTAACCTTCAACTCAGCTTCCAGATTTTGGCGTTCATTTTCTAGCCGTATTTTTTCTACTTCCGCTCGCCTTTGCTCTTCTTTCTCGCGAGCACTAGATTCAGCATTAGCTTTCGCTTGTCGAGATTGAGAGTCAGCGTTAGTTGTCTGCACACGCTTTAGAAGATCAATGTATAGATGTTTCTCCTCAACCCCACTCAGTCTATGGTCATCGACGTCGGCGATGTTCATAGTAGTGATTTCTAAACCAATCCCTTCTAAATCTGATTTACAAATCTGGATCATGTTTGAAATCAGCTGATCTTTTTCTCGCATTACTTCTTCTGGTGTCATTGCTGCAATTGAATCTCTCAAATGACCTTCGATTATAGAGCTAGCGATAGTCTGTAGTTTAGACTTTTCGTCCTTGGTCATTTCTAAAATACGCTTTATTGCATTTTGTCTACCCTTTTCACTTGTCGATATCGCGTAACTAACGGTAGCTGTTACTGTTAAGGGGACAATTCCTGATGCAATTGCTGACTCCACTACTACGCTAGTCGTCTGTGGAGTCAGGTCCATCGTATCAAACCGCTCAATTAGAGGATACACAAAAATTCTACCGCCTCGATATGTCTTGTTACGACCATGAACTACGGCAAGCTGACTTGGTGGAACCAACTTCATACGAGAAATTAACTGGACAAACAGAGTTATTGAGATCAGACCGCCAAGAGTTATCAAAAATATTATTGTACCCATTATTCTTGCTCCAAAATTTGACTATCGTCTCGATGCGGATGGGATGAGGTCTTCTGAGTCATCAGTTGGCGGACACTTATGCCAAACCCCTTTTCAAATTGATGTAAAAAATCAACAAAAGCCGCAGGACCTCGATTAACCGCACTATTGAATCCATCTTTTTCATTTAAAACCAATAAGTTATTAACTTTTAGATCTTTAGCATTTTCTGCGTAGGCATCAAACAGAGATGGAATTTTAGTGAAGAAGAGTGCGATTTTACCAATGTCTCCCGCTTGAGTTAGAAGTTCTGCTTTTTGCTGAAGCAGTTCGTTTTTAGCCACCTCGGTAATTTCAACTGATTTTGCTTCACCTTCAGCCGTGATTTCAGCTGCTCTACGCTCGGCCTCAGCCGGTATTGTGATTTCGGACTGGTTCTTGAGTTTTTGCAATTCAACTGACAATTCCTGAACTCTACGCTGCCCTTGGCTGTCCGATTTTTCTACTGAACTCGTGGCTTCGAATCCAGCTTGGCTGATCTGCGCCTCGGCCTCTTTAGTAAACAAATCAACGTCTTGCTGAATTGCTAAAATCTCTTCATTAGCTTTACTTTGACTGACCGATATCAGGCGCTCTGAGTCAGATTCGGCTCGTTCGGCTCTAGCTTTCAAGCCTGTTTCTTCGATTTCAACATCTTGTCTTTTTTTGGATAATGTTTTGTTCGCCAAATTTGAGATATAGTTTGAAGTATCCCAAATTCTCTGTAAAGAAACAGAAACTACATCAATACCAAAAGTCGACAAATCTTCTCTACAATCCTGCAATAAAACACTACGAAACAAAGCCCTTTCTCCGTCCGAGTCTCTATCAGTCGCAGATTCGGTGTTAACTCCAACATCAGTTGTAGTTGTTGTCGTTAATTCTTTTTCACCAATATTATCAGCACTTTCGACCATACCAATAGCTTGAAGTGGTGTAGTCTTGTTGAGTGCAGCCCTAAAATTACCAACCATAGTTTGCTGGATCTGATCTGTAATTTGTTCTCTACTTTTACCTAGCAATTGTTGAATAGCTTGGTACAATTGTGTTTCCACTGTGTCATCTACGCAAACACAAGCAGTTGCATCAGCTCCAACGGTAATTCCATTAGCCGAATTGACATTTTCGATTTGAACATTAATTGGTATAATACCCAAGTCAATACGTTCCACACCTTGAATGAATGGAATCACCGTAGTCCAGCCCCCTCGTTGGATACGGAACCCGTATTGCTTACCGCCGACATTAGTTTTAGCTCCTGTTATTACCAGAATTTGGTTGGTTGGGCAAACACGAATAAAAGATTTCAAAATAGTAATCAAAGCCAAAAAGGCTAAAAGGCCCAGTCCACCAAACAGGACGGGGTTGGTTGATGCGCCAGCTAACGTTAGCATAAAAACCTCCTAACTAAATTAATCAGTGTGTGTGAGTAAATCTCGCTCTACAAAAACATATTCGTTTGTTATTTCAGTAATCCAAACGACTTCATCTTTCTTGAAAGAATCATCCGTTGATCTAGCCAACGCATAATACTCTTCTACATTCATACCGATTTGAATGCGAATTTTTCCCATCTGATCATGAGAAACCGGGATAGTTACATTTGCCTGCTGGAATAAAATTTCCTGAGGTTTGAGAGTTGAGTCAGTTTGTGTTTTTTGAAAACGGAAAAATACACGAGCTAAAATAGTCGCTAAAATCCCAGAGGGTATCGACCAAAATAAGCTGTTCAGACCAGTATTATTAGTCGCCCAAGAAAATACGCCCATTGGCCCAAAACCCAATCCAAAATAAACCAAACTTCTGAGATAAGATAATAAAGAAAGAACCGAAGAGTTTAACGATGAATCTGGGTTATCCGGCAATACAGCATCTGTTTCGGCCTCATCGACTATTATCAGATCAGTTTCGAGATTATCGTTTGAAAATGAAGCATCAGAAACGTCTGCATCATCGTCTGA
>JACLAC010015623.1_pt1 | contig 24545 bp, 18 predicted proteins | sample 8027881 | NCBI WGS metagenome assembly JACLAC01 (sample SAMN15725517, study PRJNA655200) | protist metagenome | isolation source: fluorescence activated cell sorting (FACS) single amplified genomes of... | place: Spain: Blaines Bay Microbial Observatory, Mediterranean Sea | collected 2016-01-19 | reverse complement strand
TTTAATCTCATGCTGAGTTTTTTAAGGTTTTATACCCTTCATCCTTGAAGTTGCATATGTGTTGGCTGCGCGAATTCACCCCAATCAGATAGTTTATCTATGCTCATGAGGATTCACTCACTTGCCGCCTTTGCATCTTCAAGTTTATTGGATTATTGATGTAATAAACGCTTTTTGTGCTGTGCTTGAGCCTGCACGTTTGGCTTCATCTAACCATTTTAGAGCCAATTCAATATCGTTTTTTTGAATTGCATCGGTGATTTTTTTATTATAGAAAGCCTCGCTTTCTAACATCATATTTTGGATTTTTGCTTTTTTTGTTACTGCATTGGCTTTTTCGGAAAGACTAAATGGAGGTGTCATTTCATCAAGGGTATAAGCACGAAAATGTAAAGGCTGTAAATCGAGCCTTAAAGCCCCAAAATTTCGATGTGGGATCACAGGGTCGGTTACTTTTGGATTATCCATACCTAGCATATTGGCGCGTAAACGTTCAGGATGAGGGATATTTATAGCCCCTTTACGGTATTTTTCTGGTGAATAAACAATTAAATAAGGCGTAACATTTTGCTCTATTATAAATTGTTTTTGATAGCGAGCTAAATGAAACACGCTGGCATTTTTGACATTAAAGTCTGATAAAGAATAACGTTTAACCGGATTAAATTTTTTATCAAGTAAGAGTATATAAGGGGCGAATACACCCTGACTGCTCATTAAACTACTGAGATCAATATGTAATTTTTTTATATGCTGGGGTATTACAAATGCACTAAAATAGCTTTTTTCATTATCAAAGCGGGCAATGGGTGAATCTGCATCAATTATTATATCTAAATGACTTCCATTTAAAGGGATCCACTTGAATTGGCTGTAATTGGCGCAGCAAACATCTTGTTTAATTGTATTATTTTTTATTGCAGTAACATTTGAGCGAGCGCTACACCCTAATAAACTAAGTGTTAATAATAGAGAAAATAATAAATGACCTTTTTTCATTTTATCTCCTTTGCCTTTAATAAAATATATTTTTAAGGCGGTACTTTAAACGCTAAATCAAAAAATAGCTGTGATCAAAATGAAAAATAAAAAACAAAAGAAATGGCATTTAATCAATAAATTAAAGATGCATAGATACATAACATTTCCTTTTATAAATAAAATAATGCGGCGAACGCATTGTTTTATTTTCTTAAATGCGATCTGTCTCAATTAATTTTATAATTGAAATCAGGAGGATTTAAGATTTATTTGAATTAATTCAAATAAATAAAATCATTTTTTGAAAATAAAATCATTATTGAGGGGTTTATCAATTATTTATTTTTAGATTAACGGCATAGTGCGGCTGCAATATATGAATGTTTACCAAAAATACTTGAAGATGCAGAAAGGCGGCAAACAATTCTTGCTTCATGAGCATAGATAAACGATGTGATTAGGGTTAATTCGGGCCGCCAACGCATCTGCGGCTTTAAGGATGAAGGGTATTGTGATTTTTTATTTGTAGCCTTACTCATAAGGATTGTTATGGCGTTTAAAGGATTTAAAAAAGTGTCAATCTTTGCATTGGCAGGATTGTGTTTACCGGCTTCAGTACAAGCCGATGAAACGAATTATCTTACTATTGTTTCTGATTTTTACCCGACCTTAATTCGAAATTTTAACCCTTATCTTTCAACGACATTAAGAACAACAACGGATTTTATTTATGAACCTATGGTGATTTTTAATCAAATGCATGGCAATAAACCTGTGATGCGTTTGGCTGAAAATTTCTATATGTCTGAAGATCTTAAACAAGTCATTTTTGAAATACGAGAAGGCGTTAAATGGTCTGATGGAGAAAAATTTACAGCAGAAGATGTTGTTTTTACATTTGATTTATTACGAAAAAAACCAGAATTAGATCCTAAAAGCATGTTTCGTTGGGTGAAAACGGTTAAACAAGAGGGTAATAAAGTTATTTTTGATTTACTTGAATCTAACTCTAATCTTCCTTATGAGATCTCAACCATTCCCATCGTACCTAAACATATTTGGGAAAAAATAGAAAATCCTGAGCTTTTTACTAACGATAATCCCGTAGGTACGGGCCCTTTTACTGAAATCAGCACTTTTACGCCGCAGCAATATACGCAATGTCGAAACCCTCATTACTGGGATAATGAAAACCTTGAAGTAGATTGCTTGAAAGTCCCTCAAATTGCGAATAACGACCAGCTACTGAGTAAAATTATTAAATCAGAGCTAGATTGGACCGCCGCTTTTATTCCAGATATTGATAGCACTTATGCGCGCCGCAGCCCTCATCATAAATATTGGTATCCTGCTGCGAGTACGCAATCTTTTATGCTGAACTTTAAAACGCCACATAAAGGCAACCATGAAGCTATCAATAATATTGATTTTAGACGCGCCTTTTCGATGGCAATTGATCGTCAAAAAATCATTGATATTGCTTTTTACGGTAATGGGGTTGTGAATGATTATGCTTCAGGGTTAGGGGAGGTTTTTAAATTCTGGGCAAACCAAGATATTTATAAAAAATACAAGGTTTACAATACCTACGATCTTGTAAATGCAAAAGCATTATTAAAAAAAGCCGGTTTTATAGACCGTGATGGGGATGGTTTTGTAGAAACCCCGACTGGCGAGAAAATAGAGCTAGAAGTGCAATCACCAACGGGTTGGACAGATTTTAATAACAGCGTTCAATTAGGGGTTGAGCAATTAGTGCAGGCAGGCATTAAAGCAAAAGCACGTACAGCTGATTTTGCTGTTTACAATCAAGCGATGGTCAGTGGCAGTTATGATGTGGCTTATACAAACTATTTTCTAGGCGCTGATCCACATCGTTATTGGGAAACGGGTTATCACTCACGCTATCAGCAAGGTGACAGCATGCCGCGTTTTGCCATGCATTTTTTCCAAGATGCAAACCTAGATGCCCTATTAGATGCATTTTATAAAACAGGCAGCAAAGAAGAGCAATTGGTGATTGCCCATAAAATTCAAAAAATCATTGCCGAAAATCAAGTGACAATACCCGTAATGTCTGGGGTTGATGTTTATCAATATAATGAAAGTCGTTTTACGGGTTGGTGGAATGAAAACAATCCTAAAGGTCGACCTTTATCTTGGGCTGGTGTTCCTGAGCGTCTTTTACATGTTCTTGATTTAAAACCTACCGCATAAGCCTATTTTGCAGTTAATGAATTTTCTCATTAGCTGCATTTTTATACCCAATAAACTTGAAGATGCAGAAATGACGAGAACTAATGTTTTTGTGATTTGAAGGATAAAGGATTTTATTTTAAGGATCACGAGTATATCCGTTATACATGCACGTTCAATATCTGCATTGAGGGATCTGTATGCATTTTTTTCTTCGACGGTTAGGTTTTTATGCGGTTGCATTGCTATTTGCCGCAAGCTTAAACTTTATTTTACCGCGTGCAATGCCAGGTGACCCTGTCACTATGATGTTTGCCAATGCAACGACACAGGTTACACCTGAGCGCATTGAGGCAATGAAAAAATTATTAGGTTTTGTTGATGCGCCGCTTTATCAGCAATATTTTTCTTATTTAGCCAATATTTTTACCGGTAATTGGGGGCTTTCTATTAAGTTTTACCCCATAACCGTTAATGAGCTTTTATTTGGCGCTTTTGGCTGGTCGTTATTTTTAACTGGAACCGCCATTATTATTGCTTTTTGTATTGGCTCTGTTCTTGGGATCTTTGCTGCTTGGAAGCGTGGTAGCCGCTATGACACCGTTATTTCTCCAAGTATGTTAGTTGTTCAATCTATTCCCTCTGTTGTTGTCGCCATGTTAGTGCTTTACGTTTTTGCAATTGGGCTTGAATGGTTTCCAATGGGTAATGCCTACACCGTTGGCACCATGCCAGAGTGGACAAGTTGGGCTTTTTATAAAGACGTTGCTTATCACGCTATTTTGCCTTTGATTTGTGCGACGATTGGTCAAATTGGCGGTTTTTTAATAAGCATGCGTAATAATATGATTAACTTGCTTAATGAAGATTTTATCACCATGGCAAAAGCGAAAGGGCTCAGTGAGAATCGGGTCATTTTCAATTATGCGGCGCGTAACTCTATGCTACCAAGTGTGACGTCACTTTCTATGGCGCTTGGTACGGCAATAAGTGGACAACTTATTGTTGAGATGATCTTTAATTACCCAGGGCTTGGAACCGTACTTTTAAATGCAATCCATGCGCGTGATTACCAAGTGCTGCAAGGTCAATTACTTTTAATGACGATCTTTATGCTTTTCTTTAATTTTATAGCCGATCTCATGATTGTTTATTTAGATCCTCGTATTCGTAAAGGAGATAAATAATGAAATTACTTTTTAAACTATTAATGGGAAATAAAAAATCTTTTGTCGGTTTATTAATTATTTTGGCGTTTATTTTTGTTGCTATTTTTGCACCATGGCTCACCAAACATGCCCCAGATAAAGGAACGGGCAACCCTCATGAATACCCCGCTTTTGTTGTAAAAGCTGCAAAAAATAACCCTGACGGGTGGATTGCGAAAAACATAGCCACCAATCAACGTACTTTACGTATGTCTGAAAAAGCAGATCATGTTTTTGGCACAACACGAATGGGGCGTGATGTGTGGTCTCAACTTGCGTATGGCACACGCACTTCTATTTTTGTGGGGTTAGGGGCGGGGATCATGGTGTGTTTTCTTGCAACAACCATTGGTGTTACAGCTGGCTATTTTGGCGGTAAAGTGGATGATTATTTATCTGCTGCGATGAACATCATGCTGGTGGTGCCTCAATTACCTCTTTTGTTTATTATTGCGGCTTTTATTGGACAGGCTGGACCTTTCACAATAGCGATTGTGATTGCAATAACATCATGGGCATGGGGTGCAAGGGTTGTTCGGGCGCAAACATTGTCGTTACGTGAAAAAGAATTTGTTTTAGCCGCTGAAGTATTAGGTGAAAGTACATGGCGGATCATCGCTATTGAAATTTTACCTAATTTAATGTCTATCGTTGGGGCAAGTTTTATAGGTTGTGTTTTGCTTTCCATCATGACAGAAGCAAGCCTTTCTTTTCTTGGATTAGGCGATCCTAATTCAATCAGTTGGGGCGTTATGCTTTATAACGTACAAACCTCTTCTTCCATGTTAATTGGCGCGTGGTGGGAAATTTTGCCACCTTGTTTGGCGCTTACATTTATTGCTGTTGGTTTGTCATTACTTAACTTTGCGGTGGATGAAATCGCCAATCCTCAGTTGCGCTCTCATAAAGGTTTACGCCGCTGGGCGATGCGTAACACTCTAGTAGAGCAACCTGCAACACCCCTTCAGGCTGATTTTCAAAATGCAAAAATCAGTGACGGAAGGTAATAAAATTTCAGTTTATACCTCAAATATTTGAATATGCAGGAAGGCTGCAAACAATTCTTACCCTATGAACATAAATAAACGATGTGATTAGGGTGAGTTCGAGCCGCCAACGCATCTGCGCTTTCAAGAATGAAGGGTATATTTTAAAGTACAGAAACCTTGTCATGGCATGTGTTTTTATAGGTGCGACTAGATCTGAAATTTCAAAATGAAAGAGATAAATGAAGGGATTAATTATATTTTTATAGGATTTTTTATGCTCTATTTTGATTTTATTCGTTTGCCAAAAAATGAAATAACGACAAATAAAAAAATATATATTCATCATTCAGATGATAACAAATTAATAACTCATCAAGATAGCGATGAATACAGCTTAGTCATTGGAAAAAAAGCTTATTCTCATGCCGATCTTCAAGATCTGGGTTATTTATGTGGTTCAATGTTTCCAGCAGCAGGTTCACTGTATATCACCATTGATGCGGTAAGTGCGGCTCAATATCCTCTCGATGTTTGGATAACTTGGCTTTCTTTTGGCTTAGCCTTGTCTTCTTATAAATACACACACACCGAAAGCCCTTTTTTAAATATTCAACAAGCAGATTTTGCGATTAATACTAACTGTACTCAATTATTACAGGCGTTTGATAAAGGGGTGATACTGGCAAAATCGCAACTGATTGCAAGAGAATTAATGAATAAACCCAGTAATATTATCTACCCTATTTCATTTATTGAAGCGGTAAAAGGCGCTTTATCAAAACAGGTTTTAATTGATGAGCTTGATGAAAAAGAAATGCAAGCATTGGGTTTTGGAGGTTTATTAGCCATTGCTCAAGGCTCTGAAAACCCCGCTCGTTTGCTGAAGATGGAATATAACCCCGTATCACCTAAAGCCACACTTGTTTTGGTAGGAAAAGGCGTAACCTTTGATTCAGGTGGAATAAGTATTAAACAGCCTCGATTTATGAGTACGATGAAAACCGATATGGGGGGGGCGGCGGCGGTAGTTGGGGCGATTAATGCCATCGCTATGCTGGAAATACCTTTACGAGTGATCGGATTATGCGGACTTGTTGAGAACATGCCATCAGGTAAAGCGATCAAACCTGGTGACGTTGTCACTATGCATTCAGGGAAATTTGTTGAAATAATCTCAACGGATGCAGAAGGAAGAATGATTTTAGCCGATGTATTAGATTATGCAGAGAAAACCTATAAACCTGATTATTTAGTCGATATTGCAACGTTAACAGGAGCAACAGGGATATCTCTTGGTAAAGCATTCGCATCCTTAATGGGAAATGACAGCGAATTAATCCAGATTGCAACAGCCGCTGGAGCGAGTTGCGCTGAACATGTTTGGCATATGCCCATAGCCGAAGATCTACATGAAAAAGAATTAGAAAGTGATTTTGCCGATTTTCGCCATGGCAGTGAAGGTTCGGATGCCAGTGCTTCTGTTGCTGCCACATTTTTAAACCGCTTTGTTCCAAGCACTCAAAAATGGATACATATAGATTCAGCTGCGATGTCGTTAGGTATGCAGCATAGGCACATTTATCCCAGTGCCGCCTCGGGTTTTGGGGTTTTATTATTGAATGCACTTGCTGAAAAAATAGTTAAAAGATTGAAACTCAAGGAAGAATAGATGATTTTATTAGCAAATTCAGAAGCCTACCCAGGAATAGCCGAATCGGCTGAACGTTTGAACCTTGGTCAAGAAGCCTTGATTTCTTTATTAGAAGGCATTAAAAAAGTTGAATTAGACCCAAGGGTGAGAACGGTTGGTTACGGAAGCTGGCCTAATTTATTAGGTGAAATGGAGCTTGATGCTTCTGTTATGGACGGTGATAGTTTACGCACAGGAGCGGTTGGTGCGCTAAAAGGCTTTATACATCCAGTAGAGGTGGCTTATCGTGTTATGACAGATCTTAACCATGAGATCTTAGTTGGAGAGGGCGCAGCAATATTTGCCAAAGAAATTGGTGCAAAAGAGGGAAACAATTTAATTGAAGATTCAAAGCGTGTTTGGTGGGAAAAATTAAAGGGATCTATGACAGAAAAAGAGCAAGCAATGTTCCCCAATGTGCCTTTAATTCCTTTATCAAATAACGCAACAGACCCTGAAAAAGTCAGAGATACTACCGTTTTTCTTGGTCAAGACCGACACAATAAATTAGCCGTTGCAACCTCAACGTCGGGTTGGGCATGGAAATATCCGGGTCGATTAGGTGACAGCCCTATTATCGGTGCAGGCTCGTATGCTGATAGCCGTTATGGGGCATGTGCTTGCACCCATACGGGTGAAATGAATATTCGCTGTGGAACAGCTCATGCAGTTGTCCTTTATATGAAAATGGGCATGTCTTTAGATGATGCTGTCTATGAAGCTATCAATGATCTTCGTTATTTAAAAGAAGGGTATACAGAAGGCGTAACCTTACACGCAATAGATAAACACCATAACCACAAAGTGGTTAGCTTTAATTGCCAAGGCCCGATCCCTTATTGGTATTGGGAGGAAGGTATGTCAGCACCTGTTGAAAAATTCGCTGAAATAGTGACAGGGTAATTTTACGCTTCATTAAGTTAAAGATGCTGTTATAAGTGAATGAATACCCATGAGCAGAGATAAACGATGTGATTGGGGTAAATTAACGCAGCCAACACATCTGCAACTTCAAGGATAAAGGGTATACATCTTTATCTTAAAAAAAGACAAGGAATAAAAGGTGAAACACAAAGAAAAAATAGCCCTTTTTATTGATGCGGATAACGCCCCCGCAAAAGAGATAAATACGGTATTATCTGAATTAGCACGTTACGGTGTTGTAAATATCAGAAAAGCCTATGGAAATTGGAAAAACACTAACCTAAAAGCATGGGAAAATATACTTCATGATTATGCCATTCAACCAATACAACAATTTGATTTAGTAAAAGGCAAAAACGCAACAGACATGGCGATGGTCATTGATGTGATGGACGTTTTATACACTCGAGAAACAGATTACATTTGCTTAGTGTCGTCAGATTGTGATTTTACGCCTCTTGTTACTCGAATTTTAGCCAATGGCAAAGAAGTGATTGGATTTGGTGAAAGAAAAACGCCCCTTCCTTTTGTTAATAGCTGCTCTCGATTTTTATATTTTGATAAGAAAAAGCAAAAAGATGCGCCTCCCGAGCAGAAAAAATATGATACCAATTTAAATAAAGACACAAAGCTTATTAGTTTACTTCGCCAAGCGATTAATGCGAATGAAGAGCAAGGAGGGTGGGCAAAGCTTGGATCTATAGGAACGCATATATCAAACCATTCCTCTTTTGATCAGCGAAATCATGGTTTTTCAAAATTAAGTGATTTAATTCAAAATATAAATTTATTTGAGATAAAAAAAACACAGGGTACGGTTCTTTGGGTGCGGGATAAAAAAAAGAGTCAAAAATAGATTTTTTAAGAGTGCAATAAAAAAATATTACCTTATTAGATATAATGCAAAAAATATTTACGAGTCGAAAGCAAAAAAATGAATTATTTTGAAACCCCTTTTTCTGGGAAATCTTTAAAAGAGCAAATCACAAACCCAAACATATTAGTAGGAAGGCATAGTTATTATTCAGGTTACTATCATGGACATAGCTTTGAGCATTGCGTTCGTTATTTAGCCCCAAATAGAAATGACGTTGATAAACTTATTATTGGTCATTTTTGTTCAATTGGAACAGGGGCTGTTTTTATGATAGTAATGGAGACCCTATTAGTTTGGGCTTACAAAATAATGGCGCTTTATGTATATTATGTTAAATAGGCGTTCTTGCTGATACTCTATTTTAAATTAAAAAGCGTCTTAAAATGTCGATGCTAAGCTTATATACCCATCATTGATATGAGTATGTTCTTATACATTCATTTAATTTCATCCTTCTTTATATTTATATTTATATTTATTTTTATCTTCCTTAATTTTCAGGTGTGTTGGCAGCATGCATTCACCTTAAATTCCATTGTTTACCTTGATCGGTTTACTCTGAAATCTGGGATGAATGGCTTGCTGCCTTCCTGCATCTTCAAGTTTATTGGGTATATTTCGTTTTTTTGTTTGCTTGCTATAGACTGAAAATATCTCCTTTAACTTTCACCGTTTCAGCTTCTTCTAATTTTTGAAGAATATCTATAATCCGCAATTTAGTCACTTTTGAACAGGTAGTAAATCCAAGTGCATAAGCCGTAAGTGTAATTAATTGTTCACGATGAAGGCTTATTGCTTCATCCAGAATAAGCATCATAAGCTGTACAATTTCATTGTCATAAATAAATTCAAATTTCTTTTCTATAACAGGCAGATCTTGTCTTGATCTAATGGCTATCTCGTTATCTGGTAGTAATAGAAAATCGCCGTCTATTTCTATTTTTCCTTTTTTTACCAATTGCGCAACGGCATCCAGTATTGCATTGTTGATTTTTTTCGTGGTTTTCATTCCACCAATGCTTGTCATCAAACGAATACTTAACTGACCGATGTGTAATGGACTTTCAATATCAATAATTTTGCTAATTTCATTTGAAAGTGTCGGTGTGCTGATAGACGCGAGTTGATCGCCTTTTTTTAATGACAAATCATTTAAAGGACAAGTTTGATAGCTAAAGACAGTGTTTATATTTGCTAAGATCATCTCTTCATTAAGTTGCAATGAACGGTATGGCTGCACATTTTTATCGGTTATTTGAAGTTGATTTAATGATTCCACGACCGCCTCTTGAATACGCTGAATTTCAGTGTGGCGATTTCTGAACCAATCTGTACTCCAAAGAGAATGAAAACGCCATCCCCTTGTTTCTAAAATTGCTTGACGTAACCTTTCTCTGTCCCTTGTTGTTTCTTTATATTCGCCAGTTACATTGTCACATATTACAGAGAGCATTGAACTTGCTGTTGAATGAGGATCTTTAATCGCAATATTAATATAAAAACCAGCATCTGTTATTTGCGGCTCTGCAAAATAGCCAAAAGCGCGAATAGAGGCAGCAATAGTATCCACTAAAGGAGTACTAATAACTTGTTTATTAGTAGATTGAGGCTGCGCAGCATATTTTAAAATATTTTTTAAAATGCATATTGCATTGGGTGTTTTATCCGTTATTTCCAACTCATCTGCTGTGAAATTACAAAATAAAGAGACATTTTTCTTAGCACGCGTAAATAACACATTTAAACGTTTTTCGCCTTCTGCACCGTTTAATAAAGCAAAATCAAGAGGTAATTTCCCTTCTGGATTTTTGCCATAAGTCATACTGATAAAAATGGTATCTCTTTCATCTCCCTGAACACATTCAATGCACTTAACAAAAAAATCTTTATTAATATTTTGCTCATAGAAAAAACTTTCAAATTCAGGGTTTTTCTTACGTAATTTTTCAAGCTCTGAAAGTATGGTGTCACGTTGCATTATGCTCAGAGTAATAACCCCTAAACTCGTGTTAGGATATTTTTTAGCATGTTCCATAATTGCTGTAGCAATGGCTTTTGCTTCACCTAAGTTGCGCTTTGTTTCATTACTGTCATAACTGGTTTCTGATAAATATGATAGCTGAATGCCTTTTACATCTTGATGCGCAGTGGATGAAGGTAAGGCCATGAGTTGATCTGCATAAAAAAGAGTATTTGAAATGGCAAAAAGTGATTCGTGCTGGCTTCGATAATGGCAGCGTAAATAACATGTTGGCGCGTTATTTTTTATAAATGCGGCTAAAATACTTTCTTTTTCTGGCGTTACCGCACTCTCTATATCATCATCACTTAGAATAAAAGGCGCGCCTAGCGATTGCTTTGGCGTCATTTGATTAACATCACCTAAAACAATAACTTGCTTTGCACGCATTAAGGCAGGTAATGCATCCATTGTGCATAATTGTGAGGCTTCATCTATGATCACCATGTCAAATTCAAACATGTCAGGTTCAAGATAAGTAGGCACTGTGGATGGTGTCATAATAAAAACAGGTTTTATCTCTTGAATACTAAGATGTGCTGCTGCTAATAATTCACGGTTCGGTAAGTGATGTCGTTTCTTGCTAAATTCAAGCAATAAAATATCACGTTCTTCTTCATGTGGTGAAGATTGCATTCTTGCATGAATTTTTTGCAAAATATCCATTTGAGCATAATCAAGCAGTCGTTTGTCAATTTCTTTAAATTGTTTTAAAACCCCTTCGTGCTCATTTCTATCAAATTGGCGTATTTCAGCTGTTTTTTGATAGTAGTCTGTTGTCAATGAAAGATAATAAGTGTATTGAAACGCTTCAGATAAAAGTGAAGATTCTTGCTGCCATTTTTTTGCTATCTCTCCCCATTTACCGCAATCTAACCGTTCTAGTTCATTTCTTAAATGCGTGAAATAGGTTAGCGAGTCAATATTATCAAGATCGGTTGATAGCTTAGTTATTTTATTAATTGTTAAATCATAAAATTGCAGATCAAACTCGTCTTTATTAAGTGCAAGAGCATGACAAATTTCAGATACTTTTTGCTTAAACCCATGGCAAGTTTGATTGAGTGCGATAAGAGCACTTTCTTCGATAACATGCTTATTTTGCGCAATTAAATAAAACTCTAAACCTTGGTCAAGATCGCCTACGGCGAGTTTTTTTCTAACGTCATTAAGCCACTGTAAGGTAGGAATTAAAACAGACCACTGACTGCTGGAATTTTGATAATGAATACCTAAAACCTCTTTAAGAATATTGGCTTTCATATCAAAATCGGTTTGTATTTTATTTATCCGCACTAAGTCATCAATATATTGGATCCAATCGTCAGCATCTCCTTCTATGCCATTAACCGTCATACTAAATAAAATATTTTTTGCTTTGCGGTATTCAGATGACATAAAGCGCCAATATTTATCGCCTTTATCAACAAAAATATGGCGTACTTCTTGCCAGTTATAATGAAAGGCTTCGGGTTTAAAAATACCTTTTAACGTATTAATTGCTTCATGTAATACACTTGCTTCTTGGGCTAATTTCACAATGGAATCACCATCGTTTAACCAAGTAGCACTTTCTGTTTTAATTCCAATTAAATCTGGTTTTTTATCAAGATAAGAAAGTGACAGTGTGACTCTTTCTAGATCTGCCACTGAAACAAAATCAGCCGATAAGCCCATTTGTTGTGCAAGTGTATGAACTTGCTCTAATTGACTCTGATAGAGTGAAATAAGCGCACTAATATCATCACGAATATGTGTTAATTCATTAGGGCTGAGAAAATCTTTTTGTGTGGAAGCATAAATATTATCGCAAGGATTACCGTATTCATTTAAATATTCAACAACCTCATGAATTTTATTAAGTGCTTGCTGATAATGATTTTGATCCCATATTGCTAGATCTAAACTTTCAGATAAAAAAGATTCAGGTTCGATATTGTGAGCAAGTAATGTATCTTCGTGTAATGTTAAGTAGCCTAATGCTTGATGGTAATTAATTTGTGTATTACCGATAGGCGAATTAATAAGCTGACAATATAAATCTAATTTATTTCTAAGATATACAAGATGCTCTATATCTTCATGGCGACGCTCTGCATTTAATTCAGGAATATCTTGCAAAAATGCATTTTCAAGTGAGCGGATCACAGATTTATTTTCTGCTTTTTGTGCATATAATTCTAAGATCGTGCTTCCTAATTGCGCGTCATGCAGACGCTGGCTCACTGCATCTAACGCGGCGATTTTTTGAGCAATAAAAAGGATTTTTTTATTATCTGCTAAGCCTTGTGAGATAATATTTGTAATTGTTTGGGTTTTTCCTGTGCCCGGCGCACCTTGGATCACAAGGTTTGCGCCTGTCCGCGTACTCAAAATAGCATGAGTTTGGCTTGAATCTGCATCAGCGACTAAATGCAAAAATTCAGTTTTATTGGTGTTTATTGGTGTTTTTTCCAATAAATCTCTATCTTCTTCAAATCCATCATTAAATAATTTTTGGATAAGGGGCATATTTTGAGGTTGTCTATTTTCAGGCCAAGCCTGCTCTGATAAATCGTGATGTATATAAAATGTATTAAAATGAAAAAAACCCAATACAATTTTATCTGTTTCTACACACCAACGGGCTTTTTTAAAGACAATTTGTTTTATCTTGCTGAAATATTCCTCAAGCGAGGCGTCTTCATCTCTTTTTTCAAATAAAGGAAGATCTAAGCCAAATTCATCTTTTAATTTAGTGAGTAGGGTTAAATTTGTACCTAGATCGCCACCTGTATAGCGTAATTGATAATTTGCTCCTGCTTCACAACGGAATAATTCTACCGGCACAAGAATAAGCGGAGCATGTCGTGGTTTAAATGAATTAATATCTTCAAACCAAGTTAAAAAACCAGTTGCAAGGTATAAAGCATCAGAGCCCTGCTCTTGTAATAAATTTAACGCATTTGCATTAATTTTAAGCAGCTGAGAATCCAATTCTTTTTTTGATAACGCGGTTTTTAAAATAACATCTTTGTAACTTTTGCCCACTGAATTTTTATTATTTTCAGCTTGCAAGTTATGTAATGAAATGATGTTTTTATATTCGTCTTCCATTTCTCCACTAAAAGGGATCAGCGTCATTGCTTTGTTATGTTCAACTAAGGTTGAAAATACATGCTCAGAATGTTCATCAATCACATCTAATGTATGTGGTGTTGCTGTTAAACTGAGTAAGGTATTATTTCTTAATCCCATATCTAGCAATGCATGGCGGTTTTTTTCAAAAAGGGTTTTCAAATCCTGCTTCATTAATATACTTCTTGTTATGAGGGCTATCTGAAAGTTTGAGTATCATACCGCAAAAATTAAGCCTCATATCAGTGATATATCTTTAAGATCGTGTTCTTTTTTTTAATGGCTAAAAGATGGGTGTAGGAAATGTATGTTGAATGGCATACAAGGTTTTTTATATGCAAAAGCATGCGGTTTTAAAATAAAAAATTAAATAAATAATTAAAAACCGAGCAATTTATTTAAATCATTTTTCAAAACGTCAACTTTTTTATCTATTTTGTAACCTCGATTGGCTTCTGAAATTAAATACTCAATGGTGTCTGATAACGTTGCATCTAGCTCTTGTGCTTTTTCTGATAGTTTTGCCCACACTTCGTAGTCTAAATCAATGGATTTTTTCTTTGTATGTGTTTGCTCTGCATTAAAATGACGTTTTCGTTTTGCTCGGATCGCTTGTTTTAATTTGATATCGAGATCAGCGAGCATATGATTTTCGATCCAAACAAGAATTTGAGTGGGATCATGTTCCATGTCTTCAAGCTCTTCTAAAGCGGCATTAATTTCACTGGTATCGATGTAACGAGTGATGTTTTCATTCTCTCTTTTCTTTTTTAATAAATATTGCCACTTCCAACCTGCCTCAAGATTATCAAGTTGCTGATATTTCATAAAACACCTATATAAAACGCTAAAAATTCAAAAAATGCGATGGTTACAGCGTAACACTGGTTCGTGTTTTGTTCAATATTTCAGCGTTATTTGTATTATTCCCTCCTTGTTAAAATTTGCGCATTGTTAAAATATCACCACTACTGTGGCTTAAGTGAATACGGTATAATGTAAAGAATCTATTATCAAAATAAGCCTATATATGTATGAAATTACTTGGCAAGATGCGATCCCCCAATTTGCCCAATTTGAACAAGATATCAATCAATATCCCTCGTTAACAAAAAAACCTGCTTATTCTGTTCAAACAAGACTTTATGAAAGTGCTCAGTACTTACTAAAGAGCGATCATTCTCTGCTGTTAGTCACAGCCCCAGACACCAAATGTTATTTTGATGCCGTAAAAGAACTCGTAATAGACATAGATCCAAACTATGAAGATGCTCTCATTCTTGCGGATCATTTTGATGAAGATGGGTTATTTGGTTCAGCTTTTCCTGATGAAAATAATCTTGATGCGATTTTAGTACCGGGGTTAATGCACAGAGCAAATAATGGCGTTATTATTCTTTCGTTAACGCACATCCTCAGTCAGCCTCGTATTTGGTTTCGGTTAAAATCCTTATTAAGCTCGAAAGAATTAGATTGGAAATCGAAAAAAAAATCGACCTATTTTCCTATTCAGCAACCGGCCTATCTTGATGTTAAAGTGATTATTATTGGCGATCGCGCTTTAATGGCTGACTTTGAAGAAACGGAACCTCAATTACATCAATTGGCTTTGTATTGTGAATATGAGCAAGATATTACTTTTACTGAGCAACCGATGGGGGCATATCTGGCTTTTATTAAGAATGAACAAGCCAAAATTTCAGCTAAATTACTTTCTATTTCAGCCGTTAAACGTATTCTCCAAGCAGGTGCTCGTCATTCAGAAGACCAGTTACATATGCCATTGTGCTTATTGTGGCTCTCACTTTTATTAAAAGAAGCAAATGCCCTCTCGACATCCCATGAAGTAACAGAGCATGAGATATCTAAAGCCATTGATAATAAGTACTACCGCGAGTCTTATTTAGCGCGTCGCTCTTTAGATGATATTCATCGAGGGCATGTTTTTATTGATACTAGCGGTGAACATATTGGACAAGTTAATGGATTAACTGTTATTGAGATCCCAGGACACCCTTTAGTATACGGCGAGCCTTCGCGCATCTCGTGTGTTATCCATTTAGGGGATGGGGATATTTCAGATGTTGAGCGAAAAGCTGAAATGGCAGGCAGCATTCATGCAAAAGGCATGATGATCATGCAAGCCTTTGTTAATACAGCGTTGGATTTAGAGCAGCCGCTTCCCTATTCCGCTTCAATTGTATTTGAGCAATCTTACTGTGAAGTTGACGGTGACAGTGCTTCCCTTGCAGAGCTTTGCGCTTTCATTAGTGCATTGGCGCAACACCCTATAAAACAAAGCATTGCTATTACAGGTGCCGTGGATCAATTCGGACGAGTGCAAGCCGTTGGCGGCATTAATGAAAAAATAGAAGGCTTTTATTCTATTTGTGCACATCGAGGCTTAACTGGAAATCAGGGGGTTATTTTACCACATTCAAATCTTTCTTCTTTGTGCCTTTCAAAAGAGGTGGCGAAAGCGATTAAAGAAAAGCAATTTCATCTTTGGGCCGTTGAGCATGTAGAGGATGTTTTCCCTCTTGTTACAGGTCTGCCTTTTAAAAGCGAAAATGAAGAGGAAGAGAAAGAGAAAGAAGAAGATGACAGTGTGTTAACAATAGAAACCTCTTCTTTTGAAGAAAAATCCTTGCTGAGTAAAATAGCCACACGAATAGATGCCTTTCATATGCTAGAAGATGATCACATATCTTTATTTAATAAAATAAAAAATTGGTTTTAAAGCGACTGATCCGATTTGTTTAGCGTACACGTGTACGCTAATCTAGGGGTAATTAAATTTAGGAGCACTGATTATGTTAATGAAACGCCATTCTTATGATCGAGAAGACCTTATTGCATCCGGCGACGGTGATTTATTTGGTGAAGGTCGCCCTCAGCTTCCAGCTCCAAGTATGTTAATGATGGATCGTATCACACATATTACTGATGACGGCGGTTTATATAACAAAGGTTATATTAGCGCTGAATTAGATATCACACCTGATCTGTGGTTTTTTGATTGTCATTTTAAAGGTGATCCTGTAATGCCGGGTTGCTTAGGTTTAGATGCGATGTGGCAACTGGTCGGTTTTTTTCTCGGTTGGATTGGCGGTGAAGGCAAAGGTCGAGCTCTGGGTGTGGGTGAAGTGAAATTTACAGGACAAATTTTACCAACAGCTAAAAAAGTAACTTATGAAATTCAATTAAAACGAGTGATAAATCGCAAATTAGTCATGGGACTAGCGGATGGGCGCGTATTGGTTGACGGCAAAGAAATTTACCTTGCAAAAGATCTTAAAGTAGGGCTTTTTAAAGATACCTCTTCATTTTAATGTTTGTTTATTATGGTATAAAAACCAGAAAAGCCTCTGTACCTAATACACTTAAATATGCAAAAAGACAGCAAACAAATTACACTCCTGAGCATGTACCCAAGATACTTGCAGATGCAGAGAAGCAGCAAACAATTCTTACCCTATGAGCATAGATAAACTATGTGATTAGGGTGAATTCGAGCTGCCAACGCATCTGCAGTTTCAAGGATAAAGGTTATAGATACACACTATATGGTAAGAGAAACTCCCCGTGTTAGAGCATTAACACTTTCAAGTAAAGAAGAAAGAGACATGCTATTGAGGCTTTTATTGTTGTTTTAAAACTAGAATACCTTTATTTCATCATTCGTATCTTAACTTCTCGACCATCACGCCATCCCCCAAGCCATTGACCTTTTGCATCTATAGCATGGTAGGGACATGCTTCAGAGGAACGACCATTTACACCTGCTTGATAGCCTTTTGATTGCGCACGATCTAAACGATCTCTCTTCTGTCTTTTCATAATTTCGCCTCTTATCTGTTATTTTACAAATGAGATATGCCAAAGATACTTGAAGATGTGGCAAGCGAATGCGCGCATTCAACACACTCACCGTTTCAAGTATGATAAGTCTTATTTGACTCTCCATTTAAGGTTTGAAGATAAGAAGGAATAGATCAAGTGAGAAATGCTCAATCTCAAATAAGTTGCGAGATTGAGCCATAGAGTGACGTAATTCTTTACGCTTTTTTACGGCGATAAAGTCCTGCTAAAAAGAGTAATGATAAAGTCGCCCATCCAAAAGCACCGCCACTACGAGAAATGGCTTCTTCCTCTTCAGAGCGGGCTTGAATTGAGCCATTTATTGATGTTAATTTAACGGCAACCAGCTCTTCTGTTGATGCGCAGCGAGCATTTTTAGCCAGCGTTTCATAACCATTTTTGCAATAAAATGCAGAGGCTGCAATGTCGCCAGCATCATTAATATCAAATGCTTCTGCTATGCGGTATTCGTTGGCAATTCCAGCACCAGAAACAACACCATCATTTGTTAAATCATCCAGTAACCAGCCACGGGTATGATTAAATTTTTCTAACAATGCCGTTGAATTACTGTGTAGGTAAATATAAGCGCGTTGGCGTCTTTCTCTGTCACGTGAGTTTTCAATATCAACTTTACCTACAACTTCACCATTTGTATTAATACTTGCGGCTGTTGCATTGTAACCTGTAAAAAATAACGGGCTATTACTTGCACCTATAATACTTGCGTTTGAATTTGAATTTGAATCATAAACATAAATATACTTTGCTAAAGAGCCATTTATAGGGTTTGTATTTTTCGCTTCACCAATAACAATACCTTTGTCATTAATGCCAGTGGCTTTGGTGTAAGAGAAAATAATGTCATCCCCTTGCTTAACTTCAACACCCGGTATTCTCACCATATTCCAGCAGGTTGTGGGGGTATTTTTAAGGCAAGTGACAAGATCAAGCGTATTTTGTTTGAAAATAACCGCGTTTGCATAAAAATGACTGCTTTCATTAAAAGTACTAAATCCAGCTAACATCACTTGGTTATTTACGTTAGCTGCATCTTGTATTGCCGCTTGTGAGGTTTCATCCCCATTTCCGTAATTACCAGCAGGAAATGAAGCAATGGGGATTGCAACATTATCGGTGTTTAACCATACCGATGCTTGGTTTGCAAATTGTAAGTATTGGCAATTACGTGTATTTAAAGGATCAATTGCAGTTAAACACTCATTTAGTGTACCCATAACATCTTGCGGTGTTTTATTACCATTGGCAGGATCAGCCAAGGTAACAACGGAGGCTGAACCATAGGTAATATCACTTCCACCTATATTTATTTTTCCGTATGCGTTGGTTTGCCCAAATGATTGCCATTTAGTATTAAGGCTTGCTGGCGGCAAAAGCATCGTATTGCCAATAAAGCCACGGCGAATAAACGCCCGTGCATAACGCCCATTATCCAAAAAATAAGGGCTTGAAGAGGCACCAATCGCAGTGCCTGCATCATCAATGGCATTAACGACGACATCTGTCGAATCACTGACAAGTGTGCCTGTAGGGTGTACAGTTGGCGGTGTGTCAACAAAAGGATTAACAAAAGGCTGCGCTATGGTTGATGAGATTTGATTGCTCGTATAGCCATTAGTCCATGCTTGTAATTGCTTTTCATAACCGCCCTTACAAAGGCTTTGAACATCATCAATATCACAGACTTGACCATCGGATTTTACGCCATAATATTGTCCATTTGCCCAAACATCACAGGTGCTGTAATTTAATTGGTAGACACAATAGTTATAAATATCATCATAACTATTAACGAAATGCTCCATATCAATCATGAAAGGCAGCTCTTCGGCAAAATCAACACCCGTTGGGCCACTGAAAGTATCAATGGCAACATTGCTGCCACTTGGCGATATAGCAGTTGCCATTGCAGATTGACCTACAGGGGCATTATCAACGCGTTTAACCGTATATAAAGCGGCTTGCGAAAGCATAGGAATGCCCGCAAGTAATAAAACAATACTCGATGGTTTAAATGAAGGTAATAGCATTAAGATTCCTTTTGCATATTTTCAAGCTCTTCCCAACGTTCAAAAGCAGTTTCTAATTCCATTTCTGCGTCATTTAAGCGTTGTAAAATGGGTTGCGTTTGCTCGCTTTCTTGTTGGAAAAAAACGGGACTATTTACAGTTTCTTGCAATTGAGCGATTTCATTTTCAAGCTGTTCAATCACTTGAGGCAACGATTCAAGCTCTCTTGATAATTTATAAGAAAGCTTTTTCGTGTTTTTGGGTGCTTTAGTGGCAGGAGAGGCTGTTTTTTCTACCTCTTTGATTACTTTTTTCGCGACAGACGGCTGGGATTTTGTGACATTGTCACGCTGCTGCATTGCATCATGATAACCGCCAACGTATTTGCCTATTTCACCATTACCTTCAAAAATCCAACTGTGTGTAACTGTGTTATCTACAAATTGCCGGTCATGGCTAACAAGTAACAAAGTACCTTGATAATTAGCAAGCAATTCTTCTAAAAGCTCTAAAGTCTCAATATCTAAATCATTGGTAGGTTCATCAAGAACCAATAAGTTACAAGGTTTTAAAAAAAGTCGAGCTAATAATAGACGATTTTTTTCACCGCCTGACAGCGCCTTAACCGGTGTGCGCGCACGGCGAGGATGGAATAAAAAATCTTGTAAATAACCAAGTACATGTCGTTTTTTGCCGCCAATGTCAACTTCTTGCTTACCTTCTGCAAGGTTATCCATTACGGTTTTTTCAGGATCTAATTTTTCGCGGTACTGATCAAAATAAGCCACTTCTAATTTCGTACCAATATGCAACTTGCCAGATTGCGGTGCTAATTGCTCAAGCATTAATTTTAATAATGTACTTTTACCGCAACCATTAGGGCCAATCAGTGCAATTCTATCACCGCGCATTACATCAAAACTAAAATTATCAACCAAATTTTTATTTTCATATTGAAATGAAATATCATTTGCTTCAAAAACTAATTTACCTGAACGTACCGCATCATCAAGCTTGATATTAGCGGTCCCTAGTACTTCAACGCGATCAGAACGTTCACGACGTAATTGTTTTAAAGCGCGAACACGCCCTTCATTACGAGTACGACGCGCCTTGATCCCTTGGCGGATCCACACTTCTTCTTGCGCTAATTTTTTATCAAACTCCGCATTTTGCTCTGCTTCAACGCGCAGCATTTCTTCTTTACCTTCAAGATATTTTTCATAATCCCCAGGCCAAGAAGTTAATTGTCCACGATCTAAATCAATGATACGTGTTGCCATTGCACGAATAAATGCCCGATCATGGGAAATAAAAATAATCGCGCCATTAAAATTTTTAAGAAAACCTTCTAACCACAAGATGGTAGATACATCTAAATGGTTCGTTGGTTCGTCAAGCAGTAATACATCAGGCTCACAAACTAAAGCCCGTGCGAGAGCGGCTTTTCGCTGCCAACCGCCTGATAATTCAGAAAGACGTTTCGTGCCGTCTAACTGCAATGCTTCAAGCACAGTCGTTAATTGATTCTCAAATTGCCAGCCATCAGCATGATCAAGCTGCTCTTGCACGCGTGATAAGTGATTAATGTTTTTTTCACTGGGATCTTGTTCTATTCGTGTGAGCAGGGCATGGTACTCTTTGAGTAATGCCCCGACCTCAGCCAGCCCTTCAGCAACATAATCCGCGACAGTGCCTTTTGCATCACGCGGTGGATCTTGCTCTAAACGAGAAACTTTTAACTCACTTTGACGATTAATGCTCCCATCATCAAGCTGTAATGTTCCGTGGATAACCTTCATTAAGGTTGATTTACCAGCGCCATTGCGCCCAACCAAACACACTCTTTCGCCCGTTTGAAGTGCAAATTCAGCACGATCAAGCAAAGGATTATCGCCATAAGCGAGTTGTGCATTGGTAATGTTAATTAATGCCATGTTTAACTAACCATATTTGTAGTTGTGATAGATCGAACGGCCAGCACAATTCATCAATAATTATGCCTTCACTTTCCTGCCATGATATGACAGGTATAGTGACGCCGTAACGAGAAAAAAGATGATCATCATAAGCTATCTCTTGTTGAGTTAGCGATGTCATTTTTTTTAAATTTTGGTATAACAGATTTGCATTTTCACATAAATGGCAGCCATCCGTGCTGTAAAGAATAAGATCCATCAAACATCCTTATGTGTAATTATCCAGCAATTATGAATGTGTTTATTACGTTCAAAATCTAATGGGATCGTTTTATGGGTGATATTCTCAGCCGATAAACCTAATTCAGCCAATCCATCCTGATCCATTTTAAAATTACGCTTGTTATTGGAGAACACGATCTCGCCATTAGTTCTCAACAATCGTTTTAAATCTTTCATGAGCTGAATATGATCGCGCTGTACATCAAACGTTTCATGCATACGTTTTGAATTAGAAAACGTTGGCGGATCAATAAAGATGAGATCGTAGCGCCCTTTTGCGTTTGCGAGCCATTTTAAACAATCTTCTTGTACATAGTCATGCTGACGACCTTTTATACCGTTTAATGCCAAGTTTCGCTCAGCCCACGCTAAATAGGTTTTTGACATATCAACGGTTGTGCTTGATTTAGCTCCGCCAACTGCCGCATGTACTGTCGCCGTACCCGTGTATGCGAATAAATTGAGAAAATCTTTTCCTTTCGCTTTTTCGCCAAGTAATTTACGGGTATAGCGATGATCAAGAAATAACCCCGTGTCTAAATAATCTTCTAAATTTACCTCTAGCTTCACGCCATACTCTTGAACTTGCATGAAACGTTTACCTTCAGCCAATTTTTGATATTGACTTGATCCTTTTTGCTTTTGGCGCGTTTTTAATACCAGATTATTAGCATTCATTCCTGTTACAGCGATAGTTGCGCGCACAATATCTAATAAACGACGACGTGCTTTTTCTTCAGGTACTGTTTTTGGCGGTGCATATTCTTGAATAACGATCCTCTCTAAGTATCTATCAATCGCAACATTATATTCAGGAAGATCTGCGTCATAAACGCGGTAACAATCAATCTCTTGCTGTTTTACCCACTTTTCTAATTTCTTAATATTTTTACGTAACCGGTTAGCAAATTCAGGGGCAACATCCAGATCAACGACTTGCTGACTGCCTGTATTATTGTCCTGCTTTTCTTTTTCACCGCGTGCTGTAATGCGATACGTTTTCATTACGCAATCAAGTGCGCCATTACGTAATTTATACGCCGTATCAGCCCGCATGCGAATACAACTTAATAACTCATCAGAGCCAGAATAAATAGAAGCTACCGAGTCTTTAAAATGGGTTTTAAGCTGCACGCCCAGTTGGGTATAAAGCGCAATTAAACCAGGCGTCGTACCCAAACGCTCCCCGTAAGGGGGGTTTGAAATAATATGCCCAATATCAAACCCTTCAGGCGCACTCAATGTTGCCGCATCAGCAACGGCAAACGTTATCAAATTCCCAACCCCTGCTCGGCTTGCATTGGCTTTTGCTGTTTCAATAACACGCGCATCGTTATCAAAACCAAAAAAACGCGTTTCGCATTTTGCAGGCCCTTTTTTTGAATTAAACGTTACTTCTGCATGCACTTGCATCCATTCTTCACGATTAAATGATTTTAACGATTCAAACCCCCACCGTTTACGCTTTAAACCGGGCGCTATTTTTGCCGCCATCATTGCAGCTTCAATTAAGAGCGTGCCAGAGCCACACATAGGGTCTAACAAAGGCTTATCAAACGTCCATCCACTTTTTAGCACTAATGCTGCCGCATTGGTTTCACGCAGTGGCGCAATTCCAGCTTCAGTTCGATAGCCTCTTTGATGCAAGCCGCTTCCTACCATATCAATTCCCAGCAAACCTTTGTCTTTAGAAAGACGCATATGAATACGAAGATCAGGTTGCTCACGATCAATACTTGGGCGTGGTAATTCCGCTTTAATAAAACGATCGACAATGGCATCTTTTACTTTTAAAGCGCCATACTGGCTATTACGAATTTCTTTATTCGTGCCGTTAAAGTCAACTGCAATGCGTTTATTAGGGCTAAAATACTGCGGCCAATTAATAGCAGTTGCCCCTAAATACAAATCCATATCATCATTAACAGCGAATTCACTTAAAACGAGAATAAAGCGAGAAGCAGTTCTGCTCCATAAACAACATGAGTAAAGGGTTTTTTCATCAGATTTAAAATAAACACCCGCGTGAACAGCTTTAATATTTAAAGCGCCAAATTGTTGTAACTCTTCAGCAAGTAAGTTCTCAAGGCCACGAGAGGTAATAGCAAAATACTGTTTCATGAATTTAATGATTAAGAAAGGATTTCGTCGATTATAACTGAATAGCATTAACTTGTATCGGTTCTAGCGAGATCACGTTTTATTTTAAAAGATACCCTCCCCCCTTAAAACTGCAAATGCGTTGGCAGCTCGAATTCACCGTAATCACATCCTTATCTATTTGATTAGGCGTAAAATTTGTTTTCCGCCTTTCTGCATCTGCAACTTCAAAGGTGAAGGGTATATATATTCATTAATTTGCTTACCCATTGTTCAAATTGAACAATGAAACAACAAACAAACCAAGATAAAACAAATTTTATCAATTTACACTTGCGTATCAATAACGAT
>JACLAC010003813.1_pt1 | contig 24551 bp, 12 predicted proteins | sample 8027881 | NCBI WGS metagenome assembly JACLAC01 (sample SAMN15725517, study PRJNA655200) | protist metagenome | isolation source: fluorescence activated cell sorting (FACS) single amplified genomes of... | place: Spain: Blaines Bay Microbial Observatory, Mediterranean Sea | collected 2016-01-19 | reverse complement strand
CAGCAGCAACCAAAATCGGCACAAAATAAATCTGCACCTGTACCTGCGCCGCCTACTCCTATTCGCAGGCTTTCGACTCCTTTGGATCCCAACGCACCGCCACCTCCGCAGATGTTGTCTCCGATGGAGAAGAAGATGGCCGAAGCAGAAGCGTCGCATCGAAGTTGAGCACTTGCTCTCCGCGCTGGAGATCAAACACGTTTATTATCACACTGGGATATATTGTCAAATTTAAGCTTTAATCAAGAATTTTTAGTCAAGTTGTAACTCTTGGCTCTTGGCAGACTAGAACAAATTTTCAGAGTGTGGTATACCCAAAAGAGGAAACCTCTTGCTTCTTTGAAAATAATAATCAATTAATCTATTTACAAAGAGCACTTCTACCCGGGCCAACGGGCGGCTAACTGTGAAGGGTCTAGGGAAGCGGGCGGGGGGATTGCTTCTTTGCCAAATGGGTGATTTTTAGCACGCAAATTAAATCGGGCGTGAGAAGGTCAACCAGTTTCTTGAAACTCGTGAGTGGAGCCACGTGTTGGCTGGTCTTTCGGGAAAAAACACACTTTTTGGTGTTTATTACTCTTTTTTTGACTTAAGCTATGTCAGAGCGGATAGTCACCCGCAAGGGTGATGTTGCGAAGCGTAAGCAGGCACAGAGTGCGCTGCTAGCAATAGGCAGTGTACGCCAGACATTTAATCAACGCAAAAACAAAAGTGACTTGTTATTTGATGCTTGGGAGATGGAGAAAAAGAAGACTGGGCGTGCACAGGATGCATTGGACTTAGCGGAAAGTCAGTTAGCTGATGCACAGGAGGTAATTGACGCCGACTACCTTCCCGAAGGTGCACAACCACCCGCTAGGATTCACAAGCGCGATCAACAAGCTCTATTAGTTGCTCAGTTACAAGCTGCTCTCGAAGCGCAGAGGCGTGGTCAACAGCGCGCATTCGATGCTTGTAATGAACAGGAACGGTTGGTAATGGAAGTTGCTATGGATTTACACAAACGTGTCGATGCCCTAGAGGATGCGGACATGGTAGTGGAGATTAATCGGGAATTGGATAATGTTCGTGCAAAGGCGCTGCGTAGGCTTGAATACTCCCGGGCGAAAGCGTGGGAAGGGGAGCAACAGAAAGCCATCGACGCCCGTTCGAAACAAATTCAAGACTTGACTTATCTGGCGGAAAAACAAATAGAAACCGCTAAATTATCGCACAAACAGGCCACAAAGCGTCTCAAGAACGCTGGATCTCTCCGTGATGAGACTATTTCGCAGATCATGGAACAAGAGAAGGCTCACCAGGCGGACAGGGAAGATGCGGTACTGGAGTTGAAAACCAATACAGACAACGCCCGCTTATTAGCAGCGAAGCAAAGCGATAAAAAGGTCAGTAAAGCTTTGAAGATTGCTATGCAACTGGAAAATGAAAAGGAAGGGATGATAAGCAGGGGAATCAACCCATACGTGGAATTTCGAAAACGGCAATTCGACGCGGAAGCGAAGGCTACTGAGAAGCGCATGAAAGAAGCAGTTGTGCGAAACAAAGTGCGTCTTGGGAATCGACTTATCGATGAAGAGGTAGAGGGCTTCAAAGATGATGCAGCCGATGCGAAAGCACGGTTCTACGAGAAGCAGCATCGCGATGCTCAAGGCAGACACGTGAAAGAGGAGAAGACTACTGCCTATATTAAGAATGTTATGAGTGGTGGTGACGAGGTGCTTGACCCGACCGGCCGAGCACCTCGAGTGGATCCATCACAAGTAACAAACATTCGCGATCGCTCTTTTGGTCTGGGAAAATCGAGTCGCATTCCGGCCGCGTCTATGAAGAGAATCACTGAGAGTGTGCGAAAAAATCTACAAGTAGACAGTGATGATCTAGGAGAGTATCAGAGGCTCATCACAGGGCTATTGAACAAGGAAGAGAAGGAAGCTCTGGCAAACGATAGGCCCCTTACTGCAAGTGGTCTCTCAGCAGACGAAAAGCGAGCACTTGCTGCAGAAAATGAACGAAAGGTGAAGGAGGCGGAGTTAATGACAGAACTCAAGGAACTTGGTCCCCAATCCGGTAAGATGCCTGGAACTAGTAATGCCGCTATGACTGTGAATCTGGAAGATGATCAAGATGAAAAGGAGGAATTGCTCAAAATTGCAGAACAACAAGCAGGTGGTGCAGTTGCAGGGGAGAGCATCGCTGTGCTGAGTCCGAAGTACAAGCCAGCGAAGCAAACGCGGTTTGAACTGAATAGCCTGGAGGCTGCGAAGGAGGCCCAGCAGGCAAGGCTGCAGCAAGGGACTACTCAGATTGCCGGTGGGCGAGAGTTCAAAGGACAAGGTTTTGTTCCGAAGCCAGCAGCTCTGGAATTCATCGACTTCGTAGTAGGCGAAGAATACACAAAAGTCTTTACCCTCACGAATGCGAGTTATACATTCAACAGCTTCAAGATTCTCAGCTTGGATGATGCTATTCTAGATTTCTTTGAAATTACATTCGAAAAACCCGGCCGCATGAGTGCAGGCGTGAGCTGCCCTCTCACCATCAAATTCAAGCCTGAAATCAATGAAGATATTCGCTCTGCAGTTCGGTTCCAAACTCAAACTGGTCCGGTAGCGGTGCCACTTATTTGTCTTATCAAACGCTGTGCACCCAGAATCACGACTCCATTAATAGATTTCAACGTCATGATTATGGGACAAGTCAGTTACAAGAAGGTGGAGTTTAATAATACGCAGGCCATCGGAACGGACTTCACTGTGAGTTATGTAGATGAAAATGACGAGCTCATCAATGTTGCGTCGGCTCGGCCATCCACTTCAACAGGGAGTCCAACTGCACGTGCTGATGAAATTATGCAAGAAGGTATCGATCATAGCGTCCCAGCGGAGTCTATCCTGGAGCTGGAACAGAGGGTAAAACGCTCAGTCACTCGTGTATTGCGTGCGAAGCAGGCTGCCTATCCTTTTCCAATTGCGTTGAAGAAGTATGAGCATATGGTTGATGCTTACGGGGCAACTTCCATGGATGTGCTTTGCGCGCCTCTGACTATTGGACAGATTTCGCAGCGCTTTTGCGTGGAGTATGACCAAGTACAGGATGCTTACAATTCCGTGGATGATATCGGTGCACCCGTCAAACGAAAGCAGTACTTTGATGTGAAAGTAGTTGGTGAAGACGTTCCCATTTATCTGGCGGAGGAGACTCTCGACATGCGCACGTGTCTCACAGGTCGTGTGTATCGTCAGCGTATCCAATTGATGAACCGCTCAAAGATTGCGTACAAGGTTGATATCAAGATTAAGGAGCCATATTCCAAGTATGTTGAGGTCAGCCCAGATATGTGCTTTGTGCAAGGTAAGGGCTCCCAGTTTATTAATGTCAAGTACACTCCAACTGCGGAGATGCTAACGGATTTAGGGTATTACACGGTTCCTGAAAAGGGATTCTTGGGTTCAGCTTTTTGCGAGATTCCGATACAGATTGATGTGACAAACCAGGATATGCCCGTATTTTTCAAAATACGCTCGCATGTGACACCATCAACCCTTGACCTCTCGTCGTCGCAGATGAACTTTGGAACCGTTTATGTGAATCAGTGTAGCACTAATGTCCTGACGTTGAAAAATACGAGTCTATTGCCACAGAAAATTGCATTTGTGCGACTGAAGAAGGAGGTAACGGTACAACCGAACGATGGCTTTGCAGTTCTTCTCCCTAATGAATCACTTGACTTTCAAGTGTCTTTGTGTCCTACATTGCCCGTCGCCTACAGCTTTGATCTTACAGTCATGACAAGTGTCAATGATACGTATAATATCAAAATTAATGGCAAGGGCGTTGAATCTCCCATCCAAATGAGTAATAGTGTCATCACCATGAGAACAACTGGCCCCGGTGAGCGTGTCATCGAGAGTTGTACTTTCACGAATAGGACGTCGGAACAACAAGTTATGGAAATTACTGCTCCTGATTCGCGATTTACATGGTTGAAACTTAGTCCTACTATTTTAGACCTTGCTCCCGGCGCGAGTCAGCGAGTTGAATGTGAATATTGCCCACCTCGCGACGCTCATTCTCTTGATCCGAATATTTGGTACAACAGTTTGAAAGATAGTGCAGCAGGCGAGAGCCCCGAGGGTGAACGACCCGAATCTTCACCATCCGCGACTCCGTTTGATAGCGTAACCGCAGAGTCAGGGTGGATCTGGATGCGTGGTATGTTTGGTGAACTGCAATGGACTAAAGCTGGTGCTGGTACAAAATCTAGCGAACCCGAGGAAGTGACTAAGGCTGCTGTTGAAGATGCAGATGCTCCAACTGAGGATGGTGCGCCTGTAAATGAAGAAAAGGGTGGGGAAAGTCCTCCGGTGGACTCGGGTGAATCAGAGAAAAAATGTGATCTTGAAGAGTTTGTGCCCAGTGACTTGCCTGCTAATGAGTGGGGTGTCGGTGGTCGGTGGACTATTCCGATTTGCATTCAAAACAAGAGCAAGAAGGGTAGTGATATTTCATCTCTAAGCCCCATGTTTATGTGCGTCAATACTATGGTTACATTACCGCAGATTGTCGCAGATGTAACGGGATTGGATTTCGGTCAATTATCTCTCGGTACAAGAGTACTGAAGTCCTTCAAAATCATCAACAAGGGTCACACGAGTGTCAGTCTGGAATGCAACGGTATTAACGCCGTCGGATGCTTCACAATAATTCGACCTCCAAAGACCATCGGGCCTGGGGAAGTAAGACAAGTGATGATTGAATGCTTACTCGCTCGACCTGGGATGAATGTCGATATGCTAGAGATCACCAACAATAAAGAGGCGGGCGGCCATGCTCTCCGCATCGAGTTGCGTGCTCATGGATTGAAGCCCTTGATTTCACTTGATGGCCTAGCACCGCCTCCAGCTAACTGGAGCAGTCGCTGTGGTATTGTTGACTTCGCTGACGTAGTTGTGAATGATCGCATCACGAAGAAATTTAATGTACTGAACTCTTCGTCATTTGCAGTTGATGTGAGCATCCTCCGATCCAGCGGTAAAGAGCTGTCACCTTTCAAGCAAGCACAGCTAATCGAGAGGAATACACGCGGTTTACCGGTGATATCGTTTAAACCTGAGCAATTTAAAGTGGATCCTGGACAAAGTATGGACGTGGAAGTGACGTTCTTCAGTGATTCAGAGCGTTTCCGTCCATATCGTGAGGATATTGAAATCGTCGTTGGACAGACAGACGAAGTGCTCAAAGTCGGCATCGTCGGACGTTCAAGATCAAGACAAATGTTCGTGCGCCCAGGAAACCCTCTGGATGAGCCCTTCAACAAAGTCATGGCACCTGGTGGAGCAGGTGTGTATCCAGTGCAGGATTCTTTGTCCCGGAGCAATTCTAAAGAAGTGCGCGATCTGGATGAGATGGCAAAGAAAGTTCTTACTTTGAGCGGTGTTTCGGAGCCGCCCATCAAACTGGAGTTTCCGAACCCTTTCGCGGAAGATGCCTCGCCAGATTCTTACAAAGTTGTAGCTGCCGCACCTGCTGGTAAAGCAGCAAAAGGTGCGCCAGCACCAGCGGAAGGTCGAGACTCTCGCTCGCAAATGCGCCGTCTTCTCGTTTCGTGTGCTAGTGTCACAGATGGTCGCGCGGGTAGTGGAAATGGTACATTTGAGGTCAAGATGTCATCAGCTATGGCTGAAAGTGGATATTTCACATTATCTACAGATAAAGGCGCAGTCAATGCCGGCTCTGAGACACCCGTCGAAATTACGTGCACATTGCCGCAACCCAGAGGAATGGGTGGGTTGTCAGCTGGGAGTTGGAAGGATTACAATGCCACTATTATACTCACTGGAGGCTGGGCGCGTGATGGCGTAGCATCAAGCATTGAGGTGCCGGTAGTGCTACAAGCATTCGTTGGATTATAACAATATATACTGTAAATACATTGATCAAAAAAATTCTCTTCTCATTCAACTGCTAATAATGCACTGGGGCCGTCCGTCTGCTTTTTTTGTGGGGAGTATGTATCATCAAGAAGGTCTTCCTGCCATGGAATATCTGACATCTGGGACTCCATTGATGCAACGGAGCCCTCAGCCAACGACTCCTCGTCTTCCTCTAGTCTGAGAGTCGCTCGACTCGCCTCAGCGTGTAAGGCAGACACCAGCCCACTCTTTTCGCCCTTTCTGAGGGTTTTTTGGCGATCTTTGTATCGCTTTCTCATCTTTGCTTCCTTTCTCTGGACTCGCAACTCTTCCTCGGTTAGTTCGACCTCCTTGATTGGGGAAACATCCGGGCTATTCTTCTTGTGCAGGTATATAGAAATGTCGTTCTCTTGCATTTCCTTCTCTATTTGCTCCTCTACTTTCCCACGCCACCCGTCTGTCTCTAGACTCAATTCAACTCTCCGTATCTCTCTTATGACTCCTTCATCGCCATTGAGTGGTCCAACTTTTATCTCCTTTACTAGTTCAACGGCATCACACTCCATATGAACCCACCTCCACCCTTGGAAGCACATATACATAAAATTGTAGAGACATCGAAGTCCAAATTGTACAACATATGGTTCTTCTTTGCAAAGTCTAAGAGTTTTTGGGATCCATGGGCCGCATTTAGCTCCGATAGATTCGCGCGGATCTCGCTCGTGAGCCAACACACCCATGATTTTCATTATGATTGTGACCATCTCTGCTGCTCTCTGGGTAGGTCTCGCCACTTTAGTGATGTTACCCATTGCTTCTGGCGAGGACCCCTTTTGATGCTGCTCTTCAGATATTGTAACCGGAATATTTTTCAACAGTTTGCAGAAAACTCCCATTTTTGTCTCGATGATATGCTCTGCAATTCCAGCATCTGCCCTTCTTTGCATTTCTTGCTCTGTTACATCATCCAGATCCTCCTCCATGACATCCTCGAGGTCGCTCAAAGACAGCGCAATTCTACCGGCTGCAATATCCTCTGGTTTTCGTTCTTTCATAGCCTTTTCAACCACTCGAGATTCGTAGCCATAGAAGAACTCTACACGACATAAATGGTTCTTGAATATATGCAGTAAAGCATAGTGTAAACTCAGTAAAAGATTGCATCCAAACTTCTTGCGAGTTCCCCAAGCCTCCACGCATAAGAACAAATGATTCATGACTTTTCGAACATATTGGTCAACTTTTGTTTTACTCCTGCCACCATCTGCCATAACCACTTCCATCCTGGCGATGGCGTGAAGGGCGAACAATTGAACTAGCTCATCGTCTACATACGTAAGCATGTAGTGCAGCATGGCCTTCCAGTCCCATGTTTCGTAAGCTTTGTAAATCCCCTGCATCTTGTGCAATTTTTTGACATTATCGTCGAGCCACATAGACAAAAACAGATAATCAGAATCGAGGGACGGTAAATCAGGTTCCCTCTCAGTAGGCAATGCCGTCTCTTGCTTCAACTCCAAAGCTTGTTTTGGTATATTTTGTCTCCCACCTTTGAGAGTCTTTTTAAATAAGGGTCCCGCACTAGACTCAACTTGATCATCACGTATGTCTGGTGGAGGGGGCTGGATGCTGAAAGGGTGTGCCAACAAAGGTTTATGCCAACTAGTCTCGCTCGTAACGAGATCGATGAAGTAACAACACTGATGGGTCTCGTCGAACACCCGGTGGTATCTCTCTCTATGAATTTGACGCATGCGTCGTCGCGCTATCATCCCTCTAGCTGCAGCACAGAGTAGCACTGCTGCTGCATGGTGATTAGTCGCGTACTTGCCGCGCTCCCACTTACGTTTATGATGCGTACTTGCGTACCAATCGGGATAGAGTTGATGAGTCACAGTCACAGCTCCGTGAGTATCGCGCGTATCAAGATGTGGGTCAGGAAGCACCCACGTGCTATAGCGTCTATCTGCAGTCTCTATATCTGTGATGCATTCCCCGGTGTATGGGTTGTACAAGTAGTACGTTCCCATGTCCGTGTTGTAGCGCTGTTCAAAGGTCTGGATCTCCACACTCTCCTCCACAAAGCGCTTGAGACCTTTAAGAGACTTCTTTTTTCGGACGTAGTTCTTCATATTGCTGCCTGCCCCCGCAGCAGGGACGTAGCCGTCGAGCAGACACTGGCGAATGGCCACTCGCCATGGTTCCTCAGGCTTGAACATCTTTGCTAGTCTCTTCTTCTCTCTTTTCTGTTTTTGCTTCTCAGTCAGTTTCTCTTCTTTGGCTTGCTTAGCAGCCTCTTTGCGCTGCCTTTCCTCGCGCTCCTTTTCCCTCGCCTCCATGCGTTGCTCATGGCTCATGGTCTTGAGAACGCTTCGATCTTCCTCAGTAGGGCCGTCGGCAACCTCAGCATCTGCGGGGGGGGGCTACTGCTTGCTCTGGTACATCCAAGAATTTGGCAGCCTGAGCCAATGCTTTCCCTTTTATCGGGCCTTCTAATGTCCCTATCATGGCCAGTACCTCGTGCACCCATACGGTGAGGTCGTCGAAGCGTTTGCTCAACTCCTCCTCACTCATTTTCGAAGGATCCAATAGTACCGCCTTATCCTCAGATTCCGGTGGAAAGCGAGAATTAACCAACCATTTACATGGTTTAGGACCAATATCAATATTGTACAAACCATCGTACCATCGTGCGAAATCTTCGTACGGCTTGTTCACACTGTAAGGTGCGAAGGCTGCCCTGGCACCTTCCTTTACAATCACCAATAACTCATATCCAGGAAGCTTATGTCTGCCCCTCTCTACTATGTCACCCTTAAGTAGCCGCACAGATATACTCCTTTTTGACATTAAGGTGTCGCTTTTCAACTGCTGGGAAATGATGCAATTTTAGTACTCTAAAAAGAAATAATTGGATCTTTTTTTCACAGATTGTCAAGAAAATTGATATTTACATATTTTAGTGTAATATCAATGGCGCTATAATTCACTAAAATGGCGGAAACGCCCTTTTTAGGGCAGCGTTGGTTCGGGGGATTTATTTTTTCAATTTTTTCTACATAAGCTCCTCCTAAGAGAGGAGGGGGAGGAATTTCGGCGGTTGCTTGGTAAATAAATCTGATACCAGTCAAAAAAGGCAAAAATTGAGTGAAAATACTAAAAAACTCAAGGAAAGTGACCAAAAGTGAACGTGCGTGGATCTTGATGCTATATGTGCAAAGCCCTTATTGTACGAAAAGAACTTATCAGCTCCTGGGGAATTACCAATGCTCATTTCCTTACCCGGACCTAACTTCACGGCATGGTCGAAGGTCGTAAAATCAATACTGAGTCACTCTCCTGTGATCTCAGTGATTGATCAACTGCACGAAGGTGTTAACTGGCCATCGGAAGAGTCTCAGCAGATACTTAACAATATAATGGTTTACTGCGATACTTTTCCCCTCTCCGCAATCTATTATAGAAAGCTGATGAAAGCATGCTCCGAAGATATAGAAACACTTGGTGGAGACATTGAAGATTGTCTTATGGAGCGAGTAGTCGAGGCGTGCAGCTGCCCCCCCCCCGCAGCGGATGCCCATGACGTGTGTCACTTCAGCTACGTCGTTCCGTTTCCTCTACATGTACCCGTCGCTGCGTGGCCGCAGCCAGCCGAAGAGCAAGTGCAAGTGGCGGCAATCCCCTTGCGCGTTCTGCGAGACCACAATCTCGTGGGCATGAAGACATGGGAGGCGGGGTTATGCCTGACAGAGATGTGTCTGGCGAGCCCCCCAGAGCTATTCACAGGAAAGTGCATTGTGGAACTGGGGGCTGGGATAGGCAGCACAGCTTGTATATTATCACAGGGTCTCGCGCGGGCTGTGCCGCAGTCCATAATACTTACCGACTTCAACGAGCTAGTTCTCGAGAACGCCGACCACAACATTAAGATCAACGAATCATCTCATGAGCATGTCGCGGGTCGGATACACACTACAGTTTGTGACTGGCGCGACGTGAACACGGTGGAGGATGTACCTGTCTCCATGAGGCATGCAGACCTCATCCTGGCTGCAGATTGTACATATAGCGAGGACATCATTGATCATCTTCTGCGCACAATGACATGCTTGGTCGCCGCCTCCAAAGCCAGAGTATCGTCTGTATCACCGTCGGTATTCCAGAATGGAAAAATACTTGAAAGCGATACAAAAAGTGCGGACAGAGAAGATACGGAACCTAAGAAGGTGGATGAAGACGGCAGCCTGTTAGTAGAACTAGGTCGGCAGTTCGGTCCTATTATCATTCTCACATGCACTGAGCGCTCGGTTGAAACTTGGCAATATCTCAACAGGGCACTCAAAAGTTCCACTTTCCAACTGCGCTGCAGGGACATCACTCAATGGGCGAGAAAGCTGTGTAAGGGTGGGATCCTTCAGTTTGAAAATAGAGATCGTGTCCATACGTTCTGTTTATACAGTGCGAATTAGCCGATGACCGATCCCGATCTCCGCGAAGAGGACGATATGCGATACGAAACGGATGTCTCCACGCCATGGTGAGACAATTATTGAAAAAATGTCATGGACTATTGTCGGAATCTGTTTTTACGTAGCAAAATAATACAAAAACACACTTTGACATCCACATCCACTGAGTAAAGTATCAGTCCCTCATAAACCATCAATTAGACTATCCTTCCTTTTCGCCGCTGCGAGAAACATGCGTGCCTTCCTGCATGGCTCAGCGGACATATCTGCGTCGTTAGCATCGAAGATATGGAGCGCTTTGCGCAGGAGCACCGAAGCTTCCGCATAGGCACCCCATTGCAATTTCGAGATACCGAAATTCACATAGTGATTTGCAATACTCTCGTGCCTTAGACCTAAAACATTTTCCGCCTCCTGTATAGCCTCTTCAAAGAGTGGAAATGCTTGAGGGAAGTACTTCTGAGTGCTAAGGGCATTGGCCAAGTTGGTGAGTGGCTGTACAAGAATGTGCTTTCCCGTGTGAACAGATAGATCTCTATAAATCTGCAAACTCAGATGAAAGTGCTCTAAGGACTCGTGACCTAACCCTTGCTGATATTGGAGCATGCCAGTCTCTGAGTGCATATGAGCCACCATATGGAGGACGGCTGGTTGCTGTTGCTTATGACACACCCGGAGGATCTCTTCCAGTAGAAGCATCACCCGCTCGGAAATCTCTTGCCGCTCAGCGAAGGGCATGGATGACAGTGAAACCAACTGCTGTCCGGCCTCTGCTACGATCTTGAGCAGTTCAGGCCAATCCGAGTCCACACGGTGACTCCTTTCACTCTGAGAATGGGTGTCTCGCCGCGATACTATATTTTCAAGCAATAGTTCCCAAACTGATCTTCTTAACTGTCGTGTCGAAATATTTGAACCACCTCGGAGGCCCTCATTATCGCGGTTTGCATTACTGTAGTCTATAGCATGAGCGAAATGATGCACGGCGTTAGACAACCGTCTGGACTCCGGGATACCGTACTCCCCATACGGTGCACCAGCCGCATACTCACGCATTATTTCCGTAACTTCCGAGCCATAGATCTCTACTGTCCACTGCAACAAGTTAGGCTGTGTTAGTGTTAGTTGCGGTGCCAACACATGTCGCGGAGCAATCATGGAGAGATCACCAGATTGGCTATGCAGCATGTGACACAGCTCGACCAACCCCGCTTGAAAGACATGAGCACGGTAGGCCGTGTGCTCACCCATCAGATGTAATATCTGATTCTGCGGCCGTTGCCGAGTCATGGCCGGGGGGTCACTATTCAGAGCATCCGGAGGTAGAATGGCAATGTTCTCTGTGACGTCGAATGGCGCATCCCTCAGCAGTGCCAAGGACTCGGCCTTTGAGCTGGAGCCGATTGTACCTTTAGCAACACCATGCCAGCGGTCTTCACAATGCTTATAGAGCAAATCAAACTGCTCTTGATCGCTGTATAGCGACCGGTCTCCGTATCCCCACCAAGCGCGCAGGAAGGTCCTGGTGAAGACGCTGTTTTTGGCGATCAACATACCGCTGTTGATCAGAGTGCTGCTCCCGGCGTGCTCAGCTGAACTGAATATATGAGCACGAGGATGCGCCTCAACAACGTCCTCGATCTTCAACCCCATATCCAGTACCACTATATCCGCGTCGACCCACACTACGTAGTCCAGACCCTTGCCCCAGGTGTCCAGGGCCTCTTCGAGGATTTTCACCTTATTCCACCGTGAATCCCGCGGATCCAACGATTCTGATCCAGCACTGCTATCATCTATATGACGGAAAATATACCCATTGTTTTCTGCATAAATTTGGTTGACTCCGTAGGAAAATGCCGTATAGTTCCAAATATCATGAGTAGCGAAAGTTACGATACCAATTTTGGCGCTTTCACCAAATACCTTCTCATGCCTTATTGCAGAAGCATTGACACACTTCATTAGCTGCGGCCAAGTGCTATTCACAAGCGAACAGCACGATTCCATACTTTGACTTACCTGCAGATATTCTGGTTGCGGAGCAGCTTTCTCAGTAATGCCATGCCCCTTTATTAGTCCAATCAGAAGGAGAAACACGCATAATAACTTAAAGAGATAGAAAGTACTCATTCTATATGTAAAGGATTTCAATTACGTGCAGATGCCGCCACAATCATGCGCATTTTTTAGCACACTTATTAATAATAAATAAAAATTCAATCATTATCTAGATGGATACTGCGGGGAATGTCGTTACTTAACCGACAAGTCTTTATGAAAAAGGGGGGCGGTCTGCTGCCGTGGGGCGGCGTACCTGGGTACCACAAGTCTTTTCTGGGTTTTTGGGTTTTGGTTCTGGACGACGCCGGTTTTGTCACCGTCGCGACGGAAGCCGAAAGCCGTGTCACTACCAGCTCTCAGAAGCAGCCTGCCCGATTGAAGAGGAGAAGGAGTTCCTTCGCGTTCATTTAGTGAATGGAGGTATAAGGTATATTTGTATATTTATGCAATTATGCAATTTGTTCATTTTGTTCATGGTGTTGACTCTTTAATTGTTACAGTCGTTTCCACTCTTCAAGACACTCGAAAACTTTGTGCGACACCAGCATCGATGAGTCATCAACTTGCTCGATTTAGGAAGCAAACTTGCTAGGGAAGGGAGCAGGGAATTCAGACATAGCCTTGTGGCAGTCGTTGATGAAAACTTCACCTGCTCCAGGGCCATCAGGTCCGTCAATGAAAGCCTGAAATTCTTCAGCGGAGAGATCATCCTTAGATTCCCAACAGCAAAAGCAGTTTTGTCCATTGGTTGAGGGAGTAAACGAGTGGTTCCACATATTGTTCTTGAAGTTCTTCTCATGGACAGCAGTCCAGTCCTCGGGCTTCAAGGTAGCAATCCATTCAAAAAACCCAGCAGCCTTACCCTCCTTAAACGTATGAGCCACAATCCAAAAAGTCATTTTGTTGAAATCAGGGTTAATCCTTTTTTTTCCTAGGGGCCGAAATGAACATCGTCGTTCGTATGTAAACAAAGAGAAAACTATCCTATCATAGTAAACCCGGGTAAGATTGAATTTCGGTATCGACTATAAATCTTAGTTTAGATCTTATTACAAGATTGAAATTATTTCCGTTCAATGCCTCACAGATGTTATGATTATACGTTCTAGAGTAACCATGAGGTGGAATAAATGCCATCACTTACAAAGAAACAATGATACAAACAGCAAGCATGTTCAATGGCGGACCCCTCACCCCTTCAAGATTTCTTGAACAACATTCTCGTCTACAGGTCCGGAATACTCCAAAAACTCCATACTGAAGCTCCCTTCACCCTGTGTGATGGAGCGTATCGACGTCGCATAACCAAGCATGGTGCCAAGGGGCACGTTGGCGGTGATGGTGCTGATGTCGGCTGAACCTTCCTCGTCTTCCATGGAGTTGATCTGATGGATGTGAGCTCTGCGAGTGACAGTGAGGTCATTCAGTGTATCTCCAACGAATCGTGAGGGCACCTCTACCTCTAGGGCCATTACCGGTTCCAGCAGCACGCAGCTCGGCCCACTCATCAGCTGTCCTACAGCTATCGCGGCACAGGCCTGAATGGCACCGCTGGTGGTATCTCCATCGCGTTCTACGTCCAGCACTCGAACAGTGACTCCAGCGATAGGATATCCCCGAGGTCCTCTACGAAGAGCACCTCGAATGCATGTAAGCAGAGCATCAACTTCGTCTGCGCCGCTTAGTGCAGTGATGACAGCAGGCTCTACGATCACGTCGGGGTCAGACGAATCACCAGCAGGTACTATTTCCATCGTTACGGCAGCAAAGAGTCGTTTCATACCAATTGTTCGATCATAAAGTTGTCTCTTTTTCACCGTACCTTGCTCTTTGTCCAGACTTTCCCTGTACGCAACGTAAGCTTTGCCTGTGAATACCTCGAGACCGAACTGCCGCTTCAGCTTGTCTAGAACTATCTCCAGGTGCAATTCACCTATACCTCGTATGACATTTTGTCCACTTTCTTCATCAATCTCATAAACTAAGCTTGGATCTTCGATTGTAAGAATACGTAGAGCATCCTCCAGTTCCGTCTGGTGCGATGACCTCTCGGGCTCAATTACGAGAGAGAAAACTGCTTTGGGTACGGTGAGGCCATCAAGGACGTAAGAGTGAAGTGGACCTTTAGGTTCAACGAGAGTATCCCCAGTTTCTGTGTGCTTTAGTCCAACCAAGCAGGCAACTTCTCCTGCCCCTATGATATCTACCCCGTCCAAATCACCCCCACTGACCAGCAGCAGTTGGTTAACGCGCTCCTTCACACCCTTCGTAGCGTTCCATATGACCTGCCTGGACATCAAGTTACCGCTGTAGTTGCGAACATAGACAAGCGGACCACGAGCTTTATCATGAACTACTTTGAACGCCAAAGCGCAGAGGGCTTTATCCTCTGGATGCACCTCCTTAACCAAATGATCTTGATTCTTCTTTGCCTGGCCACGGGGCCTCTCGGAGACCCGACTGCCTTGCAGAGCCACCGCAGTTGCGGGAGGTCTTTCCAGTGGCGATGGCAGTAACGCTGTTATTGCACCAAGCAGAGACTCAACACCCTTACCCCGCAGAGATGCTCCGCAAAATGCCGGCACAATCGCTCTTTCGTGACACAGGCGTCGGATAGCCCCCAATACTTCCGCTTGAGCCCGCTCGTCATGAACGTGCACTTCCTCCCCAGCGTCTAGGAAGTATTCCATGAAATGCTCATCTTCTCCAGCTATTGTGTCCAGCATAGCTGCGCGTTCCTCTACCGCCAACTGCCACACCTGAGCATCCTCAATTGGATCGAGTGGAGACACGCGATGAGGATAGAGGTTTTGTTTCCCTTTGAGATGTTGCATTTCGGTCAGATATGTCTGGTATTCGGGAGCGCGCAAATCCAGCCATTCATGTTTATCCATTGTCATGAGGTCAACATAACCATAGAAGTAGTCATCGCTTTTGAACAGTGGCATCTGCATAGCGAGCGTCGGTATGCCTAATTTACTCTGTATGCTATCTAACGCACGTATAAATGAGGCTCCATCTCTGTCCATTTTGTTCACAAATGCAATAGCCGGAAGGTTTTGTCTATTAGATTGCTTCCATACCGTCCTTGTCTGCGCCTGTACGCCGGAGACGGCATCAACGATGACGACTACACCATCTAGGACCCTGCAACTGCGTTCTACTTCGACGGTGAAGTCGACGTGACCAGGTGTGTCAATTAGATTTAGCTTGCAGTTGCCCCATGGCATAGAAATGGCCGCAGAGCCAATTGTGATTCCACGCTCGCGTTCTTGCGGCAAGAAATCCATCACAGTGTCCCCATTGTCCACACGCCCCACACTCGCGATGTCTCCACACAAGTACAGCATATACTCACTAGTCGTTGTCTTTCCTGCATCAATATGAGCTATGATACCTAGATTACGAATGTTACTCAGTGAACTTTGCGCCCGAGCTGCGAACACAGCATGCGCAGGTCGAAGCAGCGAGGACCCACCTCTGCAAGCTCTTAACCTGAGCACTGAACTATTTCGACTAATCATCTGAAATAACTCAGTTTAAAACCAACAATTGAAATGACCTGGAGCTGATCATTCATACATCAAACCCGAATAAACGAGGCTTAAAATCCATCAACTAGAATCCTTAGAGAAAACCTGGAAAACTCCGTAAAATTTGGAATTTTAAAGATCCAATTAACTTGACTTTTCTAGTCCCTGAAAATAACGGTTCAATTACACTGTTACAGACAAACAATTAGGAATCTTCACTCAGTTCTTCTTTTCTATTCTCATTTCTCATGCACCTAAGGCCTAAGGCACCAGAGGCGTGCCCACGGCATCGGGGGGAATGTATTCACTGCCATTGCCGTTGCTACCATCGCTGTTACTGTAGCCCTGCTTGTTCCCCCTGTACCTCTCTGGAACTAGCGAGTAGACGGAAAACAAGACTGACACCATGATACAGACACCCGCCCCCTGGACGAGCTTGCAGCCAGCGCTCATGTCTTCATAATGAGAAGCCGGGTTCGTGTCGGGAGAGGTCACCACGTAAGTACATTTCTTCATCTCCGCAATTCCACTGACCGCAGCAGCCATGGAGAGACACAACGCGAAAATACCAAGGGAAAGGTGGGAGCTCATGTAGTTCCGAATGACGTTCCGAGTCTGAGTGCCACTTAAAAAGTAGAGGAACCCCAGAAGATACTGCTGGACATAGACGACTGCTGCAGCCAAGCCTACCCAAGAATGCATGGAATTCAAGTTCGGAAGCAAATTATCGTTGTGACTCTTCACGACACAGCGCAATCCGATTCCAAAGCAGGTGATTGCGCAACTGTGAGCCACCACATGAACAAATTTTTGAATACTATGCGACAAAGGAAGAATGGCATAACTCTGTAAGGCGATAACAGAGAACATGATCATACCTAGAGTCATTAATAGCGGGTGGTAGGCAAATATATGCTCTGAATTCAGTCCCCCCAAGCCACCGTCATCTTCATCACCCTGAGAGAACTCTCCCATCAATATCACAGCGATTACGGCAAAAAATATCGCAGCAAAGCCACACCATCGTCGAATACCAGCTGCTAGTGATCTCATCTTACCTTTTTTGCTTCAAGGGAGACCCAAAACTTCAATATACGGAAGGCTCAATACCATCCATCCCAACCCACAAGAAAGCACGCCGCCCCAGCTCCACCAGGTCTTCCCCTTGATCGAGATATTGCCAACAATAGTGGGCCAGCCCCACTGTTACTATCTGATTTAAGCTTTTTAATGGGTTTCCATATTATATATGACCTCTGTTGGAAAGAAGAGATCCCGCGAAGATAGCGTGGATGCTGCGGATGCTCCCAGTGAAGGCGGCGCGACTAGCAGTGAAGATGTTGAAACTCTCAACGAGAAAGATGCAGCTCCTTCAAATGAGAAAGATGCAGATCCTTCAAATGAGAAAGATGCAGATGCTGCAGACGAGAAAGATGCAGATGCTCCAGACGAGAAAGATGCAGATCCTTCAAATGAGAAAGATGCAGATGCTCCAGACGAGAAGGATACTCCGCCTAGTGCTGCTGTATCTGAGGCTAGCCCTCCCGTCTTTCAAATATCAGAAAAGTTGCGAAAGATGCACAAACGAGATGCTGACATCTTCGGCACTAGCAATTGGACGAACAGGTTTCACTTCAAAGGCTGCCCCTGCTGCGACTGACGACTGACCAAGGGCAATGTGTTTATTATTTGTATCAAGTGTGAACAATCAAATGAAAAAGAATTGCTTATAAGGAACTGTATATTTACAATATCAAAGTCTCATGTCTCCTTTTTTCAATAACTCAGGAGCTCAGGAGAGACATCTGTAATCTTTGCATGTGAATAATGTGACCACACACATCGCAATCACTTCTTTGGCCTGGGGGGAACTCTGGCCGGGGCAACGCCTGGTAACTTCCGATTGATGGAACTCATGAGATCCTTCGTTCTCGCAGACACAGGCTCCTGATTGCTTGACTTGACCCAAGGCCTCGTATCAAAGGTTTTATCGATGTAGACGCTGTGGTCGATAGGCTTGCGCGGGTTCAGAAAGTCCCTGTCCTTGCAAGGATAGTGGTAAGGATGAGTGGGTCGCTCACTCATCTTCTTGGAGCCCGTTTGGGGCGAATTCAGGAAATCCTCAATCCGCACGAACTTGCAAAATTCGTATTTAGCTGCTCCTCCGCCTCCCGTACGACGCACCGACTTCCCCCAACAGTCGAAGGATACCAATATTCGAGGTAAAGTACCATTGCCTGAAGATGCGGCACCGACTTGTGTGGATGGGAACCTCTCGCTAAGCGCGAGTTCTCGGCTATCGAAAGCACAGGCATTTGGTGTGATGCGGCGTTTCTGAGGCCCAGTGCGGCACCAGTACAGATTTCCCTCAGCAATATCCATCACTTGTCTTCCCGTGGGCGTATTAGCATAAGTAAGCACGCGATAACACCGCTTAGCCGCCAGCTTAGGAATTTCCACTCCGTGCGACATGTACGAGTACGACTCTCCACCGCCGTAGCGAGTCGCAGTCGCGGAGGCCTTCGACGCGACAAGGGGCTCAGCTTCTCGGATGGGTTGCAGCGGTGCGGGATCTTGATCATTGACAGCCTCATGAACCACGCGTTTAGCCAGCTGCTCGTTCATGGCATTGGCTATATCCTTTCTTTCTTCAGCTATCTTTCTGCGAGACTTGATTGGGCTGAATCGCTCCTGCTGGTTCACGATACCCGCTTGATGCGCCTTGATGGGGCTGACACAAAGTTTTTTCTCATTATCTTGCGCCACAGCTTGCTCATAAGCGTCGACGTTGACTTTCAAGCGGGCCTGGAAGGCCTCATTCGCTTGTTGCTCTCTTTTCTTCGCAATCGCATTTTGCTCCTTTATATAGTCTAGTTGCATTTTCTCAGCCTTAGCTTTAGCAGCATCTTCACGCCTTTTCAAATTTTGTTCATTTCGCTTTTTAGCTGCTCGGGATGGTTGCATATACCGTGGCAGGTCAGTGGTGGCGTTGGGATCACGTTTCGGTACTTTTTTCTTACTAGGCATATTTTCAGACTTGCGTTGAGCAAAATCTGCCTGAAAACATAATTTATTTATCAAACCATAAGTTGCCGCATCTTGAACACCAGCATGTTTGGGGAAACACGACATGACTCCGTCAGCTCGATCTTTACACAATTACGAGGAATCCGAGGATTAAAGATATTTAGGACACTTCTAACGTAATCTCACGAATAACTGATAATCTGCGATTGATTGATACTGGAATAAGCAGAGAACGTCTTGAGTATCCTCAAGTGACGAATGAAACTACCAGGACTATCATCCACCAAGAGAGTTTTTTTTTGGCTTTGCTTGTTTGGGAAAGAAGCCCCCCACTGGTTGCGCAACCTTCGGCAGAGAAGTTTCGTCTTATTTGAGAAATTTGCTCATCTTTATATATTCATTCTTCTTGTCCATCTTTATATAATTATGGCAGTTTCTCCTTGAAGCTGTTTCTCATGACGATAATGGACGATCAGGAAGCCAGGGAAGACTTGTTTGGGAATTCCCTTGCGACATACCGCTCAGAGCAACCTCGAAAAGTTGATGATACAAGCACTGTCAAGCCTGCGAAGCCATCGAAAAAGAACATGGCAACGCGGGTATTTAGGCGCATGAGTAATTTCGCTGGAAGCCTGCGATCTCTGAAGGCGCCATCGTCGGAAACTACGGCCGCGACGGCAGAACCGGAGCCCCAGCCTGAACCTAGCACGCAGACAGTCCCTCCGGAGATGGCGGCGCTGCTGGGTCTAGAGGGCGAGTCGATGAGCATTGGCAAAGAGAGGTGGCAAACGCGCGTAGATGCTGATGCTGATGCTGATGCTGATGCTGATGCCAATACTGGTGCAGATGTAGCTGGTGGCATGAGCGCTGCTAAGCCTGCGAAGCCATCGAAAAAGAACATGGCAACGCGGGTATTCAGGCGCATGAGTAATTTCACTGGAAGCCTGCGATCTCTGAAGGCGCCATCGTCGGAAACTACGGCCGCGACGGCAGAACCGGAGCCCCAGCCTGAACCTAGCACGCAGACAGTCCCTCCGGAGATGGATGGAGCTGCTGGCGTCGGAACGGAAGTAGACAGCGAAGGAGTCCAAGCGGATTCCCCGATCTCGGTAGCTCTGCAAAGCTGTCAGCAGATGAGTCTTTTCAGCTTTTTGCAAAATTATGCAGTGCGGCAAGAGAAGCAACCAAAATATGTTATTAGAAGCGAGGAAGACACTCGAAAAATCGAAGCTAAGCAAAGGCAGCAACAGCGGAAGGAAGTGGAGCTGACTTTGCAGCATATCAATAAGCTGCTTTCTGCGAGATCTTCTTTCGATGACGTTGAAGATGGATATAGGCGCTTGCGTATGTACATAAAAGACTACGCTATCTACAGTGATTACGGTGCAAGATGCCCCATGGATGGAGCTGAAGAGTGCAACGAGCCAGTGTTTCACATAGACATCGAGGCAATAGATTTTCTCACCCCCGTGCCTGCGATTTTCGAGCTTTGCCATCGCGATTGTGATAAAGCGAATGCATTTGCGAGGTCGCCCCAAGACTTTTGTTCACGGAGTACACATGGGAGGTATTGCACACTTCGACAGAAGGTTGGTTATTCACTTCTTCTTCTCTGCCTTAAAACGATGTTCACTGACCCTAAAAATGATCGAGTCTACAGAAGGAGACTAGAGCTACATAAACATGCTATCATGGAAGCATTGATAAGAGTATTCAAGGAGGAATATGATGATCGTGATCCAAAAAGCCTTGAAGACGAGCTCGCTGAGCTAGATGGGGTTTGCAAGCTCCCATGCGTCGACGGTGGGTTAGCTGGTAATAGTGCGAATTCTGCTCAGCGTGCAGAAGCGGTTGAAACAAAAAACCAACAGCAAGTTGGACACATAAATGTCAACACGGGGAATATCAACATCGAAATTTCAGATGATCCGGTTGGTTTAGCTTGGGAATGTTTGAATATACTTTGTGAAACGAAAGTGCACCACGCGGCATGTTCAGCCGCTCAAGCAGCGATACACGTCTTCGACAGGTATAACTGGAAATGCTACTCGCATGCTGGCGATCGTCCATATACTTCTCCAGATTTAGTGATCACAAAGGTGCTTCTGTTTATGCGCCAGAACTGCAACCACTCATTACCGCTGGAGCATCTGCTACTTCTTCACGCACAGAAGATGACCACCCATTATAATATTTTGAACGAAACCTATGAAGGTATTCGCTACGATGGTTACTCACCTTTATACGACGAAAATGGGCCTGTGCTGCCTATATTGCCTTGCTTTCACGGTAGTGAAGAAGCACAACGTAGTCTTACACCCAGGCTATTCGTTCTCATTCGTCTTTTGAATACAGCGAGTTATCTTCTCTCGCACTACAAGGTGATGCCTAAAGCTCAGCAGGCCCCGAAATCACCACCGCGGTCGCCATCAAAGAAAAAGAGAGGGAGTATTATAGGAATGGCGTCCTTGAGTGATAGCACCCACGAGGAGTCCCCTCTGAGTAAGCACTACTTCTACACCCTCGAAGCCATGCTGCATATATTGATTTTCAGTGCAGCTTTGTACCCCCAGTCGCGATTTTCTCTAAGTTTGCTGCCACTACCAGCAGAAAGCGTAGTAGCCAAAGTTTTTCACGAATTGGACGAAGATTTCACTACACAAAGCAAATATAATATGCGCTCGCTCACAGCTGCTGAAGCAAAGCGGGCAGAGTCTGTTGAAAATTTGTTGAATCAAATATTCACCGTACTCAATAAATTCACTTGTCATTTTTTACCGAAGGGGAAAGAGCGTCTCGAGGCATTGTCGCAAATGATTGCATTCGTTTACGACTTTTCTGACACCATTTCCATCTTCCCAGATATATTCATCCGAGAAAGGAAGAATGGTCAATTAAATTACGATGAGATCCGTGCAAGGGCAGTCATCGCTCACGCGACCAATATTTTGGTAAGCACTGCCAGAACTGAGCTTACAGGACATGTAACGACGCCTGCTTATACAGATCTGGGTTTTGCTCAGCTCATGCATTGTTGGCGCTCACCCGACTGGCAGTGTTCTAGGCAGATCACTATGATCTTGATCAATATCCTGGAAACACGCCAATTGCAAGGAGCAATGAAGACCAATATCAAAGAAAGTAGTGAAGACATTGAGTGGGCCCCTTTCAATCGGAATCAGATCAAGATGCTCTTAGACACCATGTTTGCAGAATTGTGTGCCTTCTGCGAGGAACAAGCCCTTATTATTGCAAGTAAATGGGCTTTGCACCAAGCACTATTCACTGCCTATGGAACTAAGGCTTTGATAGAGTCAATACCATTCGTTCTGGCGTTGGAAGACTACTGGTGCTCGTTACCAAAGTCTCTGGAAACAGCTCGCAAGAGAAATCGTCACCGCTTTCTGGCTTCGTGTGTCGAGATGCTGTGTTGTCAGCGCTTATATTACCTCTCGTTTTGGTTATTGGTTGCAAAGGTGTATAACTGCCATCAGTTACAAGCTACAGTGGTAAAACAACTATCTACTTGGAGTCAACAGGACGCACTTCCTAAGACACTGTCCTTGGATATCTTCGAAAGGCAATTCAAGACAGTTCCTATCGACTTCGCTGCTGTCGTTGCGAGTAGCGACTGGGACGTGGACAGAGCTCTCGTGGTACCATCACTTTGTGACAAAGAAGAATTACAACAGACTCTACTGACCAGTCCGAAGGCTATGAAAGATCGCGAGGCTATAATTGAAGCATTCTCCGCGAAGTTCCTCCCACAGAACCCATTCAGGAGGGTGAAGTATCAAGAGGAGATTGTTCGTGGGGCCTCAGTTGCATCTACGCCTCTCGACATTTTCGGGAACGTTAAGTTCACGCAGCATCGAAAAGAGAATAACGAAGATTCACCAGCTGCATCACTGGATTCCAGCACTCATTTGCACTTTGAGCAAAATCGCGATAGACGGGTCTCTATAGATGATAGCGAATTCCAGGACTGCCAAACTTTAAAAAACATTCAACCTTCCTCTGAAGCCCGAAATAAACCCGTTAAGCTTCCACCCGAAGAAGTTGAACACGAATTGAGCGATGATGATTCAGGGTATGAATCGGCGCAAAGATCCCCCAAAAAACCTCCGAAACCTACAAAACTGCCTTCCAAGAGCCCTATGAAGCCGCGAAGGATACCATCTCTTGCAGGAGCGGAGGAGAGCGAAGATGAGGATGTTGTTGTTGTGTCCAAAGAAGAGCGTGCTGCCCGCAAGCTTACGAACACTTCGAGAGAAGTGACTGTGGAAGCCGACGACGGCAGTGTCAGAGAGAACATACTTGCGCTGCTTGGTCATGAATCCGAACCTCCCCAGCAGGAGGCTTGGGAGCTGAAAGCCGACCAGAGCGGCGACAACCCGGATGACGCGAGCGATGCTGATGTCAATAGCGTGGAAAGTTCAGAGGTACTTTTTGTACATTATTCTTACAACTGAGAATGACTATTTGTAAAAAGTGATTAAAACAGAGTTTCTTCCTGACGCAAATACTCCCCAATATCCCCCTGGTGTAAGACCACGTTGCTTTGCGGCTCCATGTCTTTGCAGTACTCAGTTGGCTGCGCTGCGACTCCGAAACCAAGTGGGGTATCCGACATACTGTAGACTATACAGCCACCATACTGCGGGGTGCCATCTGTGATACGCGCCAGACCCTGCTTCACAACATTGTTGCCATACAGGAAGGTCATTTCCGCCCCTGATTTGACCCAGACCTTGTTCTTCGCGTATTGTGACAAATAGTCCAAGCATGTCACATGTAAACGAAATTTGCCACTTTTCGTGAATTTTCCGAAGCAAACACCGATACTCATCAAATTATCACGGGCTATATTGCTGGCGATCTTGATCATGGCTTCACTCACGTAATATACACGATCTTTCACCAAGCGGAATGTATACGGCTCATCCTTTCTATCGATAAGCTTTGAAACATTCTGGCCTATATACTGTTGCAACTTTTCAAAGAGAAGTCGCATCTCATCGTCAGTCAAAGGTCTCATGATACGATCCTGCTCAGCAGCGGGATTTCACAAATAGCTATAGAGCTTTGCGATCGCTGAGTTTATTAGCGAGTTATATATGATTCGCGCTGGACACTATCTGCTCCAGGATATTCCCCAACAACTCGCAGCAAACGGTATCGCGCATTCATTTCACATGCATGTAAAGGATAGCATATCATTCCTCAAATTGTTCCAAAAATATTCACCAAAAAAGGTCTGCAACATAACAACAGAAGAAAAAATCAGTCAGCTACTGCCTTAGCATTCGACAAAGTTGCGAGAGTACTCATGTGGATTCTTGCTCTAGTAGTTCTTGTTGCACTATGCGAAGCCAAAGATACATCTTACCTTCAGGAAGCGTCTTTTCAGCAACCGTACGCAGCTGCTGCAAACCCGTTCGAATGGGATGTTTTGCCTTTTACAATCACTGGTAAGGGTGATTTCACGAAGAAGAATACTCTAATATCAACAAAATCGTGCATGATAATTTTGAACGACGGAAAAT